>JACCDU010607493.1_pt1 | contig 71385 bp, 62 predicted proteins | sample 7446081 | NCBI WGS metagenome assembly JACCDU01 (sample SAMN15323447, study PRJNA562643) | freshwater metagenome | isolation source: river surface water | place: USA:Blue River Watershed | collected 2017-08-17 | reverse complement strand
GTCCAGCATGCTGTAGTCCGTGTGGACGTGCAGGTGGACGAAGTCGCGGCTCTCGTGCTCGGCGGCCATGCTGGGGAGGGCCATCCTAGGGACGCCCGCGGGGGATGGGGAAGGGCAAAGGGCCGCGGCGGCGGCCCGGGCTCACTTCACCTTCAGGAAGGTCCGCTTGCCGGCCTGGATGACGAGTTCTCCCGCCGGCCGGGCGACCTTGCGGGCGGGGTCCGCGACCTTCTCCTCGTCGAGGCGGACGGCGCCGCCCTCGATCAGGCGGCGGACCTCCTTCTTGGACGGGAACAGGCCGGTGGCGGCCAGCAGGTCGACGACGCCGACCTCGGCCGCGCCGCCTGAGAGGGCGTCCCAGGCGAACTCGGGCATGTCGCTGCGCACGCCGCCCTTGGAGAAGACGTTCTCGAACTCGGCCCGCTCACGCGCCCCGGCGCCCTCCCCGTGGAACTTGTCCGTGAGGCGCGCGGCCAGGCGCTTCTTGGCCTCCATCGGGTGGAGGGCCCTGAGCTCCGCGACCTCGGCCGGCGCGGCCAGCAGGAGGAGGTCGTAGTAGGCCCACATGGTGGCGTCGGGCACCGACATGATGCGCCCGAACATGTCCTTGGCCGCGTGGTTGAAGGCGATGTAGTTGCCGAGGCTCTTCGACATCTTCTTCTCGCCGTCGAGGCCCACGAGGAGGGGCATGCCGAGGACGGCCTGCGGCGGCTGTCCGTGCTGCTCCTGGAGGTCGCGGCCGACGAGCATGTTGAAGAGCTGGTCGCTGCCGCCGATCTCGACGTCGGCCTTGAGCTCGACGGAGTCGTGTCCCTGCAGGAGGGGGTAGAGGAACTCGACGAGGGAGATGGGGACGTTGGCGGCGTGACGCTTGGCGAAGTCGTCGCGCGCGAGCATCTGCGCCACGGTCATGCGGCGGCTGAGCTGGAGGGCGTCGAGGAAGGACATCTTCCCGAACCACTCGCTGTTGCGGCGGACCTCGGTCTTCTGCGGATCGAGGATGCGGAAGGCCTGGTCGAGGTACGTGCGCGCGTTCTCCTCGATCTCGGCCTCGCTGAGCACGGGACGGGTCTCCGACTTCCCGGTGGGGTCGCCGATGCGCGTGGTGTAGTCGCCGATGATGAGGACGGCCTGATGGCCCATGTCCTGGAATTCGCGGAGCTTCTGGAAGACGACCATGTGCCCGAAGGTCAGGTCGGGCCGGGTCGGGTCCACGCCCAGCTTCACGCGCAGGCGGCGCCCCTCCTTGAGGCGCTTGAGCACGTCCTCGCCGCCGATGAACTTCTCGGCTCGGGCGCGCATCCGCTGCAGCTGCTCCTCGGGGGACATGCGTCCAATGTTCCCGAACCCGCCCCGGGGGGAAGTTTAAATTGGCCGGCGCAGGCCGCCGAGGTCGGGGCCGAACCCGCCCCGTCCGCTTCCGGCCCCCGGCCGGCCGTCATGTCAGCCGGTCAACTCGCCCGCACCCTTGCCCTTCGCGGGGTTCCGGCTCCTAATGCAGGCATGGACTTCGTCCGGGAGCTCACCGAATACGTCAGGCACGCCAGCGTCTCGACCGATCCCGCCTTCCGTGCGGGGATGGAGGGCGCCCGTGAGCACTGCTGCGGGCTGCTCCGCCAGGCGGGGCTCGAGGTCGAAGTGGTCCCCACGCCGCTGCACCCGGTCGTGATCGGCCGACGCCGCGGGCCGGCCGAATGGCCCCATGTCGTGCTCTACGGCCACTACGACGTCCAGCCCGCGGATCCGCTGGACCTCTGGACCACGCCCGCCTTCGAGCCCGCCGTGCGCGACGGTCGCATCTGGGGCCGGGGCACCGCCGACAACAAGGGACCGCACCTCGTCGCCGTCGCCGCGCTGGCCGAGCTGCTCCGCCGCCGGCCGGACCTCCCGCTGCGCATCACGTTCCTCATCGAGGGCGAGGAGGAGATCGGCTCGCCGAGTTTCCCGGAGTTCCTCCACGCGAGGAAGGCCGAACTGGCCGAGGCCGACTGCGTCATCCTCTCCGACACCGCCAGCCCGAGCCCCGACCAGATCGTGATCACCACCGGCCTGCGCGGGCTGGTCGGAATGGAGATCGGCCTGGTAGGGCCCAAGTCCGACCTGCACTCCGGACTCTTCGGCGGCGCGGTCTACAACCCCATCCAGGCGCTGACGGAACTCTGCGCGTCCCTCCACGACGCCGACAACGCCGTGGCGGTGGAAGGTTTCTACGAAGGCGTCGAGGCTCCCGCCCGCTGGGAACGTGACGAGCTGCGCCGTTACCCGCTTTCCGAGGACGACTTCCGGCGCTCGCTGGGCGTCGACGAGCTGCACCCCGGCCCCGGCATGGACGGCCTCGAGGCCGTGCGCTTCGGGCCGACGCTCGAGTTCAACGGCATCGGCGGCGGCTACCAGGGCGCCGGCACCAAGACCGTCATCCCGTCGCGCGTCTTCGCCAAGCTCACCTGCCGGCTCGTGCCGGGGCAGGACCCCGCCGACATCTTCCGTCGCGTCTCCGAGGCCGTGCGCGCCCGCGCCCCCAAGGGCGTGCGCGTCGAGATCCGCGAGACGCAGGGCAACCCGGCCTACTTCGTCTGCCCGCCCGACCGGCCCAACACGCCGCCCGGCCAGAACCCCGTGCTCGCCCGCGCGTTCCGCGAGGCCGACCGCGCGGTCGCCGAGGCCTTCGGCCGGCCGCCGCTCTACCTGCGCGAAGGCGGCAGCGTGCCCATCATCGGCGACATCCGCCGCGAGACCGGACTCGACTCCGTGATGATCGGGCTCTTCACGCCGGAGTCCCGCCTCCACGCCCCGGACGAGAACTTCGAGCTCAAGATGGCCGAACGCGCCATCAGGGCCTACGGACTGCTGCTCGAGCGCCTCGCGGGCTCGCCGCGCCGCTGACGGCATGGCCGGGCGCACGGTCAGGCTCGCCGCCGACACGGTCACCCGCGAGGACATGGACGCGCTGGCCGACTGGCTGCGCGCCGGGCCCCGCGTCACGATGGGGCCGCTCACCGCGGAGTTCGAGCGGCGGTTCGCCGCCGCGATCGGCTCTCCGCACGCCGTGATGGTCAACAGCGGCTCCTCCGCCAACCTCATCATGGCGCAGGCGCTGCTCGAGTCAGGCCGCCTGCGCAACCGCAAGGTCGTCGTGCCCGCCGTCTCCTGGGCCACGACCCTCGCGCCCTTCATGCAGCTGGGGTTCGAGTGCCTGCTCTGCGACGCGGGCGCGGATGACCTCGGGCTCGACCTCGGCCACCTGGAGCGACTGCTCCTCGAACACCGGCCCGGCCTGCTCATCCTCGTCCATGTGCTCGGCCGGCCGAACCGCATGGCCGAAATCACGGAGCTCTGCGAACGGCACGGCTGCCTCGTCATCGAGGACGCATGCGAGGCCCTCGGGTCCGAATACCGGGGACGCAAGGCCGGCACGCTCTCCCTCGCGGGCTCCTTCTCCTTCTACTTCGGTCACCACCTCTCGACCGTCGAGGGCGGCGCGGTCGCGGTCTCCGACCCCGGCCTGCACGCGCTCCTGCTTTCCGTCCGTTCACACGGCTGGGCGCGCGACGTCCCGGAGCCGTTCCGCTCCGACTGGCGGCGTGAGCACGGCACCGACGCCTTCCGCGAGCTCTACACTTTCTATCACGCGGGCTTCAACGTCCGCCCCACCGAGCTCAACGCCTTCCTGGGCCTCCGTCAGTTGGAACGGCTGCCCGCGGTCACGGCCGCGCGCGAACGGAACTTCCGGCTCTACCGCGAGGCCCTGCCGGACTTCTGGTGCCAGTCCGGCGAGGGCGGCCCGGTCTCAAGCTTCGCCTACGGCACCTTCGTCGCCAACCGCGCCGAGACCGCCCGCCACCTCGCCGACCGCGGCGTCGAATGCCGCCCGCTTGTCTGCGGCTCGATGGGGCGTCAGCCGTTCTGGGTCCGCCGCCATGGGATCACGGCCCTGCCGGTCGCCGACAAGGTTCATGAGCAGGGACTCTACCTCCCCAATCATGCCGACTTGTCGCCGGATGACGTCGCCTACGTCGCCGAGGCATTCCGCGAGGTCGCCCGCCCCGCCTGAGGCGAAGGCCTCGAAAAAGCCCTTTTCGGGGCGTTTTGCTCGCTGAAGGGCGGTTTTCGCCTTCCGCCGCCGCCTCCGAGCCGCCAACCTCCTGACTTCCAGCCATGGCCGTCTTCCGCAAGCGCACCCACACTCCGACTCCCAAGAAGAAGGACATTCCCGCCGGACTCTGGGTGAAGTGCCCGTCCACCGGCGAGATGGTCTACACCAAGGACCTCGAGGCCAACTGGAACGTCTTCCCGGTCTCCGGCTATCATGAGCGCCTGCCCGCCCGCCGCCGCATCGAGCTCCTCATCGACGAGGGCACTTGGAAGGAGACCGACGCCCGGCTCGCCTCCCGCGACCCCCTGAAGTTCACCGCCGGCGGCTCCTACCCCGAGCGCGTCGCCCAGCACCAGAAGAAGTCCGGCCTCCGTGACTCCGTCATCTGCGGCCACGGCAGGATGGACGGCCTCCCGGTCAGCCTCGCCGTGATGGACTTCGCCTTCATGGGCGCCTCCATGGGCTCGGTCGCCGGCGAGAAGGTCACCCGCGCCATCGAGCGCGCGCTCAAGATGAAGTGCCCCTGCGTCGTCGTCTGCGCCTCGGGCGGAGCCCGCATGCAGGAGGGCATCCTCTCCCTCATGCAGATGGCCAAGACGTCCGCCGCGCTCGCCCGGCTGCGCGAGGCAGGCCTGCCCTACGTCGCCGTGCTCACCAATCCCACCATGGCGGGCGTGATGGCCAGCTACGCCACGCTCGGCGACGTCATCGTGGCCGAGCCCGGCGCGCTCATCGGCTTCGCCGGCGCGCGCGTCATCAAGGAGACGACCAACCAGGACCTGCCCGACGGCTTCCAGACCTCGGAATTCCTGCTCAAGCGCGGCCTCATCGACATGATCGTCGAGCGCAAGGAGATGAAGGCCAGGCTCTCCAGCCTGCTCCGCGCCTTCACCCACGCCCGCCGCCGGCCGACCCGCGCCCACGCGGCCTGATCCGGCGCCGATGGACGCGGACGCGACGATCCGCTGGCTGACCGGACTGCGCAACCTGGGCTCGCGGCTCGGGGTCGACCGCATGCGCGCGCTCTCCGCCCGGCTCGGCCATCCCGAGCTCGCCGCCCCCTGCTTCCACGTCGCGGGCACCAACGGCAAGGGCTCCACGTGCGCGATGATCGAGGCGGTGCAGCGCGCGCACGGCCGTCTGACGGGGCTCTACACGAGTCCGCACCTGGTCTCGGTCGGCGAACGCATCCGGGTCGGACGGCAGGCGGTCAGCGAGGCGCGCGTGGCCGAGCTCGCCGAGGCGCTCCGGCCGCATCACGACGCGCTCGTCGCACAGGACCCGGACCTCGCGCCGACGTTCTTCGAGCTGATCACCGCCGCGGCGCTGCTCGAGTTCCGCGAGCGACGCGCCGAGGTCAACGTCCTGGAGACCGGGCTCGGCGGCCGTCTCGACGCGACCAATGTCTGCGCGCCCGAGGTCACCGTCATCACGTCCATCGGGCTCGACCATCAGGAATTTCTCGGCCCGACGTACGCGGACATCGCACGGGAGAAGGCCGGCATCATCAAGCCCGGCGTGCCCTGCGTCATGGCCGACCTGCCGCCCGAGGCCGAGGCGGCCGTGCGCGCCCGCGCCGCGGAAGTCGGCGCGCCGTTGCACCTCGTCCGCGAACGTTTCCGTGACGGACTGCCGGAGTGCGGCATGGCCGGCGAGCACCAGCGGCGCAACGCCGGCGCGGCCCTGCTCGCGTGCGAGCTGGCCGCCCGGCTCCCCGTGAGGGACGACGTCGCGCGCGAGGCGCTGCGCTCGGCGACTTGGGAGGGGCGCTGGCAACGGCTGCCCCTTGATGACGGCCGCGTCCTCGTCGTCGACGGCGCCCACAATGAGGAGGGCGCCCGCGCGGCCGAGGCGCTCCTCGCCGACCTCGGTTCCCCGACGGTCATCCTGGGCGCGCTCGGCGCGGCGCGCGCACGGCCGCTGGTCGAGGCGGCCGCCCGCCACGCCGCCCGGCTCATCTTCGTGCGTCCCGACGATGAGCGCGCGTGCGACCCCGCCGAGCTTCTCGCCCTGGTGCCCGCGGCCTTCCGCGGCGAGGCGTCGGTCGCGCGCACGGCCGACCTCTTCCCCGCGCCGGGACGTTGCGCCGCTCCCGGCGACGCCGTCGTCGCGATCGGCTCGCTCTACCTGGTGGGCGAGGTCATCGCCCGTCATTCCGGTCGCCGCCGCGATGCGCTGCAGGACCGGCTCAACGCGCCCCGATGAGCGACTGGAAGTTCGTCCCGCCCGGATCGGATCCGCCCAAGGTCGACCCCGCCGACCTGCCCGGCTGGCTGCTCGCGGAGGATGACGACTACCTCGTTTTCGACAAGCCGGGCTGGCTCGTCTGCCATCCCTCGAAGGACGGCCCGTGGTCGTCGCTCGTGGGCGCGGTCAAGGAATGGCGGGGCATGGAGGTCTCCCACCTCGTCAGCCGCCTCGACCGTGAGACAAGCGGCATCATCCTCATCGCGAAGCATTACGCAGCGGCCTCGGCCGCGCAGACCGCCATCGAGCGACGGCTGGTCCTCAAGACATACCATGCGATCCTGCGGGGCGAGCTGAAGGAGCCCGTCACGGTCGACCAGCCGCTCGGACCCGACGAGACCAGCGAGGTCGTGGTGAAGACCGCCGTCCGTCCCGGACCGGGCTCCCTGCCGGCCGCGACGTTCTTCGAGCCGCTGCTCACCGGCGGCGGATACACCCTCGCGCGCGTCCAGCCGCACACCGGCCGCAAGCACCAGATCCGCGCCCACGCGCTCTGGCTCGGGCATCCGGTCGCCGGCGACAAGATGTACGGCGGCGACGACACGCTCTTCCTCGAGTTCATCGCGCACGGATGGACGCCGCGGCTGGCCGCGAAGCTCGAGTTCGGCCGCCAGGCGCTGCACGCGAGCCGCCTCGACTTCCGCTCGCCCGCCTTCACGCGCACGTTCTCCGCGCCGCTCGCCGCCGACATGCGCGGGTTCGTCCTCGGGCGCATGGGCGTCGCGCCGGCGGCCCTCGACGCGGCCCTCGCCGAGTGACTCATCCGTGCGCGAGCGCGGCCGCGTCGACGAGGCGGGCGCCCGCCCGGCGCAGCGTGCGCGCGCAGGCGGAGAGGGTCGCGCCCGTGGTGAGCACGTCGTCGATGACGACGTGGCGGGCGTCCGGATCCGGACGGCCGACGGCGACGAACGCGTCCGCGACGTTGCGCCGCCGTTCCTTGCGCCCGAGCCGCGTCTGCGTGGGCGTGTCTTCGGTCCGTTTCAACAGCCGCCGCAACGCGCAGCCCGGCGCGCGTCGCGCCAGAGCTGCGGCCACTTCGAGCGCCTGGTCGTAGCCGCGTTCGGCCGCCCGTGCGGCATGCAGCGGCACCGGCACCAGCGTCGACCCGGCGAGATGCCGCCGGAAGGCCTCGTCCTCGAGCGCGGCGTCCGCGAGGTCCTCCGCGAGCCAGGGGGCGCCGGAATACTTCATCCGGTGGATGAGCCGGCGTGCCGCACCGCGCGCACGGAAGGCGCAGACTGCGCGTCCGAATGCGGGCCGCAGGCCGCGGCAGTGAGGGCACTCCGTCTCCCCTTCGAGCAGGCCTTCGTAGGGATGTCCGCAGCGCAGGCAGCGCGGGTCATGGATGCGCATCAGGCGCATGGCCCCCTGAGGCGACAGATGGGCTCGGACCCCTTCGTCCAGCGGCTCGCCCGTGACCGCGCAATCCCGCGGCAGCAGCAGGTCGAGCAGTCCGCGGTCGAGGATCTCAGGCAGCCCCACGGGCCTCCTTCCGGAGCCAGCGCCGCTTGCGTGCGCCGCCCCAGGCGAAGCCGCCCGGGCCGTCGGCGGCCACCACGCGGTGGCAGGGGATCAGGCCCGCGAGCGGATTCGCCGCCAGCGCCCCGCCGATCGCGCGTGCCGAACCGCAGCCCAGCTTCCGGGCGAGCGAGCCATAGGTGGCCGTCCGTCCCCGGGGGATGTCCAGGCAGGCCCGCCACACCTTGACGCCGAAGGGCGAGCCCGCGGCCACCGCCGCCTTCGTCCGCGGTGCCCGGCCTGCGATCGGCCGCACGCCGAGCCGCCTGAGCAGCGCGAGGAGCGAAGGACGGCCGGGGGCGCGCGCCACCAGCCGACCGTCCGGCGTCACCGCCTCCGCGAAGCCGTCGCGGAACGCCGTCCGCGCCTCGAGGCCCCGGAGGGAGCCGGCGGGAACGAACCGGACGCGCATGCGTTCAGAATGCGTTTGCCCGTCCAGCCGTTCAATCCAAGGTTCACCCCATACGTCCCTCGATGGCCTTCGACTTTGACACCTGTCCCGAGCGGGCGGGCACGGACAGCACCAAGTGGCACAAGTACGCCGGACGCGACGTCATCCCCTGCTGGATCGCGGACATGGACTTCATGTCGCCGCCGGAGGTCGTCGAGGCCGTGCGTGAGCGCGCCGCCCACGGCGTCTTCGGCTACCCCGCGCAGCGTGACGCCGTCTTCGCGTCGGTCGTCAACCACCTGCGCCGCCGGCACGGCTGGGAGGTCCGCCCCGAGTGGATCACCTTCATGTGCTCCCTCGTTCCGGGCATCCACGCGGCCATCCGGTGCGCCAGCGCCCACGGCGAATCCGTGGTCACCACCGTGCCCGTCTACCCGCCGTTCATGACGGCGCCCGTGCTCTCCGAGCGCAACCCGATCAAGCTCGAGATGGTCTTCGAGGCCGGCCGCTGGACGTTCGACTGGGAGCGCCTCGAGGCGGCCTGCGCGCAGCCGCACGCCAAGGTCCTGCTGCTCTGCAACCCCTACAACCCGCTCGCCCGCGTCTTCGACCGCGACGAGCTGCGCCGGCTCGGCGACCTCGTGCGTCGCCACGGCCTGACCGTCTGCTCCGACGAGATCCACTGCGACCTCGTGCTCGACCCCGCCGCCAAGCACACCGTCTTCGCGGCCATGGACGAGGACCTCGCCGCGCGCACGGTCACGCTGATGGCCGCGAGCAAGACCTTCAACGTCGCCGGACTCACCTGCGGCTTCGCGGTCATCTCCGATCCGGCGCTGCGCACGCGCTTCCGCCGCGTCCTGCAGGGGCTCTCGCTGGACCAGAACATGTTCGGCCTCGCCGCCACCCAGGCCGCCTTCGACCACGGCGAGCCCTGGCGCCAGGCCTGCGTCGAATACCTCCGCGGCAACCTCGACCTCATCGAGCGCGAGCTCCGCGGCATGCCCGGCGTCGTCCTCCGACAGCGCCCGCAGGCCAGCTTCCTCGCCTGGTTCGACGTCACCGCGCTCGGCTTCGACGACCCGCACGCCGAGTTCGAGAAGGGCGGCGTCGGCCTGAGCAACGGGGCCGACTTCGGCGGTCCGGGGCACGTGCGCCTCAACTTCGGCTGCCCGCGCCCGCGCCTGCAGGAGATCCTGCGCCGCATGAAGGCGGTCGTGGCCCGCGCCCCCGGGCGCCGCGCCTGAGCTCAGCGTCCGCGTCCCGCGAGGGCGAAGGTCGCCACCAGGCAGGCGAGCGCCGCGTTCTCCGCGCGCAGCACCGTCGGGCCGAGCGAGCAGGGCCGGAAGCCCGCGGCGCGAGCCGCCGCCAGCTCCTCGGGCGTCAGGTCGCCTTCGGGACCGATCAGCCAGACGACCTTCGTCGCGGCGGAGAAGTCGAGCCGCCCGACCGGCTCGGCGTCGCCCTCGAGCGAGCCCGTAAGGCGCAGTTCATCCACGGCCGCGGGGCCGAGCGAAGCCAGCCAGCGTCCGAATTCCAAGGGCTCGGCGATGTCGGCGAGCCACGGATGCCCTGACTGCTTGCACGCCTCGGCCGCCTGCGTCGCCCAGCGCGAGCGGCGGGCGGCCGCGCGTTCCGGGTCGAGCCGCACCTCGCAGCGCGCCGTCATGAGCGGAACGACCGACGCCGCGCCCGCCTCGCAGGCCGTGCGCACCAGGTCGTCCATCACGCCTCCCTTGGGCATGCCCTGCGCGAGCGTCACCGCAGGACGGGTCGGCGCGGCGCGGCGGACGGAGACGAGCTCGACCAGGGCGCCCGCGGGATCGGCCTCCGCGAGCACGCCCTCCGCCACCAGCCCGCGCCCGTCGAGCAGCGTGACCGCGTCGCCGCGTCGCGCGCGCAGGCTGCGCACGAGATGCGCGGACTCCTCGGGGCCCAGCGTGACCGCGCGCGCGCCCTCGGCGGGCGTCGCGGCGAGCCAGACGCGCGGGGCGCTCACGCCGTGACCGCCTCCGGGCGGTCGTAGGAAGGGTCCCAGTCCTTCCACACCGGCTCATAGCCCGCGGCGCGCAGCATGGCCGCGATCTCCTCCGGCGCGCGGTCGTCCTCGATCTCGAATTGCTCGAGCGAGGCCTCGCGGCCCTCCGCGTAGCCGCCCGGGTTCGTGCGCGAGCCCGCGCTCATCGCGGTGACCCCGAGCCGGCAGGCGTGGTCGCGGAAACGACGGCTCTCCCGCGTGCTGAGCGTCAGCTCCACCTCGCCGTGCAGCAGCCGGAACGCGCAGATCGCCTGGACCAGGTCACGGTCGGTCATCTCGACCTTGGGCGTGAGCCCGCCCTCGTGCGGGCGGATGCGCGGGAAGGAGACGCTGAAGCGGCTGCGCCAGTGCTTCTTCTCCAGCCAGAGCAGGTGCAGCGCGGTGAAGAAGCATTCCGCCCGCCAGTCCTCGAGTCCGAAGAGCGCGCCGAGCCCGATGCGGTGCACCCCGGCCGCGCCGACCCGGTCGGGCGCGTCGAGACGGTGCAGGAAGTCGGACTTGCGGCCCTTGGGATGGTGCGTCCCGTAGGTCTCGCGGTGGTAGGTCTCCTGGTAGACCAGCACCCCGTTGAGCCCGTGGCGCCGGAGCTCGGCGTATTCCTCCGCCTCCAGCGGCTGGACTTCCATCGAGAGCGAGGAGAAGTGCGGCCGCAGCAGCGAGAGCGCCTCCCGGAAGTAGGGCAGGGCGACCTTGGTCGACTCACCCGTGAGCAGCAGCACGTGTCCGAAGCCCAGGCGCTTCAGCGCACCGGCCTCACGGAGGATTTCCGCCGGCGTCAGCGTGCGTCGCGCCACCTTGTTGCCCGCCGAGAAGCCGCAGTAGGTGCAGACGTTCTGGCATTCGTTGGAAAGGTATGCTGGCGCGAAGAGCTGCATCGTCCGTCCGAAGCGGCGCACCGTGCGGGCCTGCGAGAGGCGGGCCATCTCCTCGAGCCGGCCCGCGGCGGCGGGCGAGAGCAGCGCCACGAAGTCGTCGATTCCGGCCGAGCCCTCGGCCGCGCGCGTCAGCGCGCGGCGCACGTCGGCGTCGGAACAGGCGCCGATGCGGGCCAGCGCGCCCTCCCAGGAGTGTCCGGCGTGGACTTCGGCGAACGACATCGTCGGGCGAACCTAGGGGCGGCGAAGCAAAGCGCAAGGCGGGTCAGCGCGCACGGTCCAGCTTCGCCTCCAGCCGCCGCGCCAGGCGTACGAAGGGCAGCCCGAGGAGCAGGTAGAAGGCGGCCACCACGGCCCCGAGCAGGAAGTAGTCGTAATGCTGGGTGGCCAGGCGCTGGTAGGCGCCCGTGAGCTCGAGCAGGGTGATCATCGAGACCAGCGAGGAGTCCTTGAGCAGGCTGATGAAGTCGTTGGTCATCGGCGGCAGCGCCACGCGGAGCGCCTGGGGCAGGACCACGTGGCGCAGCGCCTGGCCGCGCGACAGCCCGAGCGCCAGCGCGGCCTCCTCCTGTCCGCGGGGCACGCCGCGCAGGCCCGCCCGGAAGTTCTCCGACTCGTAGGCGGCGTAGTTGAGCCCCAGCGCGAGCACGCCTGCGACGAAAGGCGGCAGGCGGAGCCCGATTTCCGGCAGACCGTAGTAGAGGAACAGCGCCTGGATGAGGAGCGGCGTGCCGCGCACGGCCTCGACGTAGGCCGTGCAGACGAACCCCAGCGGACGCGGGCCGAACGCGCGGCCGGCGGCCAGCGCCAGGCCGAGCGCGACCGCGAGCGCCATCGCGCAGGCGGAGAGCGCGAGGGTGGTCAGGGCGCCGCGCCCGAGCAGGGTGAGCGATTCCGCGGAGAAGTAGCGGGCGAGCTTCTCCGTCCACGGCGTGGAGGCACGGGAGCGGGCGACGTATTCCAGGTAGCCCGTGGGCGGACCGTCGGGTTCGGGCGGCTGGTTGAGCAGCGCCGCCTGCGCGGGCCCCCAGAGGTCCCACCTGGAGAGGATGCGCCGCAGCGTGCCGTCGGCCGTCATGCCCGCGAGCGCCGCGTCGACCTCGCGCTTGAGCGGCGACCCCTTGGGCAGCGCGACGCCGTAGCGGAACTCGCCGACCGGTCCGCCCACGAGCTCGAGGCGCGGGTCGGGCCCCGCGTAGTACTTGGCGATGGGGAAGTCGAGGAGCACGGCGTCGAGGCGGCCGGCGGCGAGGTCGGCGTAGGCCTGCAGCTCCTGGTCGTACTTCACCGCGGTGACGCCGGGCGTGCGTTCGAGCAGTTCGAGCGCGAGCGTCTGTCCGAGGGTCCCCACGCGCCGCCCGGCGAGCTCGGCGAGCGTCCGAAGTCCTGGCTCGCCGCGACGGACCACGATCTGCTCGTAGCCGCGGAAGTAGGGGGTGGAGAAGTCGACCGACCGCGCCCGGTCGTCGCTGATCTCGATGCCGTTGATCGCCAGGTCGTAGGAGCCCGTCTGGAGCCCCGGGATGAGCCCGTCCCAGTCGTTGCGCACGTGCACGGCTCGCCGGCCCATCCGGCGGGCGACCTCGTCGATCAGCTCCTTCTCGAATCCCGTCAGCGCGTCGGATTCGTCGGGGTGGAAGGCGAAGGGCACGTTGCCGTCGGAGGCGGCGCCCCAGCGCAGCGTGCGTTCCTGGGCGAGGCCCGTCGACGCCGCGAGCAGCGCCAGCAGCAGGAGCAGCGGGCGGAGGCTCACGGCAGGCGGGCGCGGAGGAAGCGCCGGGTGCGTTCGTCCCGCGGGTCGTCAAGCAGGCGGTCCGAGTCGCCGGCGACCTCCCCCGCCTCCAGGTGGACCGTGCGGGCGCGGAGGGCCCGGGCGAAGGGCAGGTCGTGGGTCACGACCAGCTGCGCGATGCCTTCTTCGGCCCGGGCCCGGATGAGCGCGAGCACGTCGGCCGTGCGTTCCGGGTCGAGCGCGCTGGTCGGTTCGTCGTAGAGGACCGCGCGCGGCTCCAGCGCGAGGGCGCGGGCGATGGCCACGCGCTGCTGCTGGCCGCCGGAGAGCGCGGAGGGATGCCGTCCGTGGAGCTCGGGCCCCACGCCGACTCTTTCGAGGAGCGCGCGGGCCCTCGATTCCAGCGCTTCGGGCGCGCCCTTGCCCAGCACGCGGGGGGCGAGGGTGACGTTGCCGAGCGCGGTCAGGTGCGGGAAGAGGTGGAGCGCCTGGAAGACGATCCCGACCTCGCGGCGCAGGCGGACCGGCTCGGCGGGCGCGCCGTCGAGCAGCACCGCTCCCGACGTCGGCGCCTCCTGTCCGGAGAGCAGCCGCAGCAGCGTCGACTTGCCGCCGCCGGAGGGGCCGATGACGCAGACGACTTCGCCGGCCGCGACGGTCAGCGAGACGCCGCGCAGCACTTCGGTGCCGCCGTAGGAAGTCCTGAGGTCTCGGGCCGCGAGGAGCGTCACGCGCGCAGGATGGCGGCGCCGACCGACGCGGTCAACCGGACGCTCAGAGGACCGCCGCGTAGGCCGCGGCGTCGAGCAGGCCGGAGACCGAGGACGGATCGGCGAGGCGCACGCGGATCATCCAGGCGCCGGCGTAGGGCTCGCGGTTCACGAGGTCGGGCGCCCCGTCGAGGGCCGGATTGGACTCGATGACCTCGCAGGCCACCGGCGCGTAGAGGTCGGAGGCGGCCTTGACCGACTCGACCGTGCCGAACGTGTCCCCGGCGGCGAACTTCGCGCCGGTCTTGGGCAGGTCGACGTAGGTGACGTCGCCGAGGGCCGACTGCGCGTGGTCGGTGATGCCGATTTCCGCGGTGCCGTCGGGCCGCATCCGGATCCATTCGTGCTCCTTGGTGTAGCGGAGGTCGGCGGGGACTTGGCTCATGGTGGGCGGAGTAGGGGAGCGGGGACTTCGTTTCAACCCTTCACTTCACGAAGGGTCCGGCGGAGAGGACCATCGGGACCCGGTGGCCTCGGATGTCGACCGTCAGCCCGCCCGCGGCCGCCTGTCCGGCCGCGACCAGCGCCGAGCCGATCGGCTTTCCGAGCGTCGGGGACTGCGTGCCGGAGAGCACTTCGCCGACCCTGAGGTCGCCCGCGAAGACCGCGGCGCCCTGGCGGGCGATGCGCCGGTCATCGAGGGAGAAGAACGTGACCGATGAGGCCGGGCCGCCTTCGGCCTGACGCCTCAGCGCCTCGCGCCCGATGAAGTCGGGCTTGGAGAACTTCACCGCCCAGCCGAGCCCCGCCTGGATCGGCGAGATCGTCTCCGAGATCTCATGGCCGTAGAGCGGGTAGCCGGCTTCGAGCCGGAGCGAGTCACGCGCGCCCAGTCCCGTGGGGATGAGGCCGAGCGGACGGCCCGCCTCGAGCAGCGCCCGCGCGACCGTCACCGCGGCTTCGGCGGGGAGGTAGATCTCGAAGCCGGGCGAGCCGGTGTATCCCGTGCGGGAGACGACGCAGCCCGCCGCGCCGGCGACGACGCCCTCGGCGAAGGCGAAGCGGCGCAGGCCGGCGAGGGGGAGCACGGTGACCTTGGCGAGGATCTCCTCCGCCTTCGGCCCCTGGAGCGCGAGCTGCGCCCAGCGGGAGCATTCGTCGACGACCTCGACCGCGAGCCCCTGGGCGTGCGTCCGCAGCCAGGCGATATCCTTGGCGGCGTTGGACGCGTTGAGGCAGATGAAGAACTCCGCGTCGCCCATCCGGTAGACGATCACGTCGTCGACGCAGCCTCCGTCGGGCTGGCACATCACCGTGTAGCGGGCGTGGCCTGCGCGCAGCGAGGCCATCTCATTGGTCATCACGCGGTCGAGCAGCCTCACGGCGTCGGCGCCGCGCACGCGCGCCTCGCCCATGTGCGAGACGTCGAACAGCCCGCAGGCGCGCCTCACCGCGTGGTGTTCCTCGATGATGCCCGAATACTGCACCGGCATCTCCCAGCCGGCGAAGGGCACCAGACGCGCGCCGAGCTCGACGTGCAGCGGGTGGAGGGGCGTGCGGGAGAGCGTGTCCGACATGCCTTCAACGTGCGGGCCGCGTCTCCGGCTTCCAATCAAAACCAAAGAAAAAGCCCGGCGGTGAGGCCGGGCTTCCGGGTCGGCTCAGCGCCGGCTCATTCGCCCATCCGCTTGCGCAGGGCGGCGAGCTGCTCGGCATACTCCTCCTCCGTGATCGCCTTGGTGCGGCGGCGGGACTCGAGCAGGGCGAAGCGGGCGGAGAACTCGGCGGCGGCGGCCTTGGTGGCGGCGGCCTTGGCGGCGTCCGCGTCCTGCCTGGCCTTGGCGACTTCCTGCTCGGCGGCCTTGGCGGCTTCGGCGGCCTTGGCTTCGGCGGCGGTCTTGGCTTCGGCGGCGGCGGCCGCGGCTTCGGCGACCTTGGCCTCCGCGGCCTTCATGGCTTCGGCGGCCTTGGCGTCCGCGGCGACCGCGGCTTCCTTGGCGTCGGCCTCGGCCTTGGCGGCGGCGTCCGCCTTCTTGCGGGCGTCGGCGGCGGCCTTGTTGGCGGCGGCGAGCTTGGCTTCAGCGGCCTTGGCCTTGCCTTCGGCGGCGGCGGCCGCGTCCTTGGCTGCCTTGGCTTCCGCGGCGGCCTTCGCGTCAGAATTCTTGCCGGCGGCGGCGACCTTGGCGGCGGCTTCGGCCTTGGCGGCGGCGAGTTCCTCGCGGGCCTTGGCGGCGGCGGCCTTCTGTTCCTCGAGGGCCTTCTGGACCTGGGAGAGTTCCTTGGCCGTTTCGGCCTTGGCGGCGCCGCGGCTGTCATCGACCTGCTTCTCGAGTTCGGCGGCGCGGGCGGCCAGGGCCTTCAGCGCGGCCTCGTAATTCTGCTTCGCTTCGGCCGTCTTGGGCTGGACGGCGGGATCCTGCATGCGGCGGGCCGACTCGGCCACGCCGGCGAGGTCCGCCTTGATGCCGGAGCTTTCGTCGGTGGCGTCACCGTTGGCGCGCTTCACCAGCTTGCGGAACTCGGCGCTGTCCTGTTCGGGCACCGTGGCGTCGCCCGCGCCCGGCACCTTGGCCAGAGTGAACTGGATCGTCTCAGGGAAGCCGAACTCGACGCCCTTCTTGGTGTTGATCGCCTTGGGGCGGATGGTCGCCGTCTCGGTGACGAAGCCGCCCTTGCCCACGCTCATCTCGTAGGTCTTGGTGCGGTCGAGGGTGACCTTGGTCGGCGTACGGCCGACCGCCTCGCCGTTGACCCTCACCGCGGCGGCGGTGGGGTTCGAGGTCACGGTCACCGTGTCGGAGAGATTGGAACCCGAAGTCGAGCAACCGACGATGCCGGCGCAGAGTAGGAGGAACGGTGCGGAGGTACGCATGGATGCTGGGGTCTGGGGACGAGGAATTCCGTTCAAAATGGGCGGGGACTCAACCCCTAAAACGCCCTGCCCGGGGTTGACACCCCCGTTCTGTGAACAACCCTTCCTGAGCCTCGGAAAAGCCAGCATAGCTCAGTTGGTAGAGCAGCCGCCTTGTAAGCGGCAGGTCGTCGGTTCGACCCCGACTGCTGGCTCCGGGGAGTCTTTTCAGCGGATGCGTCCCGCCCTCAGGGCGTCGGCCATCCGCACGTACGGCCGCATCCGGGCCACGTCATGGACGCGCACCATCGAGCAGCCTTGGGCGACGCCCCACGCCGCGGTCGCGGCGTTGCCCTCATGGCGGTCTAGCGGGGATTCACGTCCGAGCACGAGGCCGAGGGTGGACTTGCGGCTGGTGCCGAGCAGCACCGGATGGCCGAGAGCCGCCACCCTCGCCAGATTCCTGACCAGCTGCAGGTTCTGGTCGGGCGTCTTGCCGAAGCCGAAGCCGGGGTCGGTCCAGACCTGTTCGGGCTTCACCCCTTCGTAAAGCGCACGGCGGACTGAGTCGCGCAGGTCAGCCAGCATTTCCGGCCAGAAGTCGACGTAGTCGGCCGTCCTGCGGCGGTGCATGAGGATGAGCGGGCAGCGCAGCCGGGCGCAGACCGCGCCCATCGGCGATCCCGTCGCGCCGGCTTCATGCCGTCCTCCTTCGACGTCGTTCACGATGTCCGCTCCCGCTTCGACGCAGGCCTGGGCGGTCGCGGCCCGGTAGGTGTCGACGGAGATCGCTATTCCTGGGAGCCTTTTCCGGATGGCGCGCACCGCGGGCAGCAGCCGGGCCAGCTCCGTCGCGGCGTCGACCGGCTCGGCCCCCGGCCGGGTGGATTCGCCGCCCACGTCAATCACGTCGGCCCCTTCCCGCGCGAGCGCTTCCGCCCGTTCGGCGGCGGCTTCGGGCGTGGAGGCCAGCCCGCCGTCGGAGAACGAGTCCGGCGTGACGTTGAGCACCCCCATCAGGAGCGTGCGCGACCGCCAGTCGGGCAGGGAAGTGCCATGCGGGCTGCTCCAGGACATCGGTGCTTCCAGCAGTGAGCGGGACTCGCCCCCTGCGCAACCCCTGACCCGCTTCTCAGTAATAAGGCACCATGATAGCATCTATTAAACATAAAGCCATGATAATCAGTTGTTTATGACACGAAATTCCTGGATGCCCTTTTCTTGGGGTTATGGGAGGCGTCCTCAGGGAGGTGCGGCTTGCAAACCCCCGTTTATTTCGATGTTTCACGTCTGATTTACTTTCGTCTCCCATGCTGTCCCGTTTCTTCGCCAGAGTCGGCCTTCTGGTTCTCCCGGTCATCGCCCTGCTGACCGCCGGCTGTTCGGAGGCTGACCTGAAGGTGCGCCAGTCGACCTTTGACCACAAGGGTCCCGTCGCCCGCCTGCAGTACGAGGTCTTCATGGATTCGGTCTACCTCGTGACCGTGCTCTTCGCCGTCGTCGGAGGACTCCTCGTCTACGCCGTGATCCGCTTCCGCGCCCGGCCCGGTGATGAGAACAAGCCGGCCATCGTCGAGGACGGGCACGGCAATCCCCTGACCGAAATCCTGCTCATCGTCGCCTCCATCGGCGCGCTCGTCTTCCTCGCCATCCCGACCCTGAAGGGCATCTGGTACACCGAAGACGTGCCGGAGGAGCTCGTGCCCGCCGCCCGGCTCTCCGCCTGGTATCCTCGCGCCGAGGGCGGCGTCGAGAACTACGCCGAAGCGGTCAAGGACCAGGTCCTCGAGGTGGACGTCGTCGGCAAGCAGTGGTGGTTCCGTTTCGAGTATCCGCAGCTCGGCCTCACCAACGACGGCCGTCGCAGCGTGCCCAACGAGCTCGTCATCCCCCGGGGCGTGCCCGTCCGCATCAACCTGAGGTCCGAGGACGTCATCCACTCCTTCTGGATTCCCAAGGTCGCCGGCAAGGTCGACCTCATGCCCGGCCGTCGCAACCGCATGTGGATCCAGGCCGACGAGGCCGGCCACTACTACGGCCAGTGCGCCGAGTTCTGCGGCGACTCCCACGCCTACATGCTGTTCCGCGTCGAGGTCGTCGAGCCCGCCGAATTCGCCCGCTGGGTGCGCGCCCAGAAGAAGGACGCCGCCGAGCCCGTCGCCGGCAGCAAGGCCGCCGAGGGCAAGGCCCTCTTCGCCGCCAAGACCTGCGCGATGTGCCACAACGTCGGCGGCCATTTCGGCGCCGGCGCCTTCGGTCCCGACCTCACCCACGTCGCCTCGCGCAAGTCCCTCGCCGGCGCCTGGCTGGACAACCGCGATCCCGCCGCGCAGCAGGCCGCCGTGGCCGCGGCCGGCGGCAACACCGAGGCCTCCGCGCCCGTCGACCGCGCCGTCCAGAAGGCGAACCTCATCAAGTGGATCGGTTCCTCCGGCGTGCTCCATGGCGACGGCGAGGCCACCCGCGACGTCAAGCCCGGCAACCGCATGCACTACTACAAGATGTTCAACGTGGCGGGCCTCAACGAGACCCAGACCAAGCTGACCCCGGCCGAGCTCGACGCCCTCGCCGAGTACCTGCTCACCCTCAAGTAATCTCCTTACCGATTCCTCGCGATGTCCCACGACCACCATCACGCCCCCGTCGCCTCCCGCTACGACCTCGCTCCTGAGCGCAGCGACATCGGCCTCATCCGCCCCGACCGCTTCACCGGCTGGCGCGACTGGCTGACCACCGTCGACCACAAGAAGATCGGCGTGCTCTACGGCGCCTTCGCCATGTTCTTCTTCCTCGTCGGCGGCGTGGAGGCCCTCGCCATCCGCACCCAGCTGGCGCGGCCGGACAACGACTTCGTCACGGCGCGCATGTACAACCAGCTGTTCACCATGCACGGCACCACGATGATCTTCCTCGGGGTCATGCCGCTCTCCGCCGCGTTCTTCAACTTCCTCGTGCCCCTGCAGATCGGCGCGCGTGACGTGGCCTTCCCCCGCCTCAACGCCTTCTCCCTCTGGACCTTCGTCTTCGGCGCCTTCATCCTCAACGCCAGCTGGCTCTTCGAGTTCGCCCACCTTGCGGGCTGGTTCAAGTCCTTCGACTGGTACAACGCCCTCGTCTACCGCGACTTCGCGCCCGCCAACGGCTGGTTCAGCTACGCGCCGCTCTCCGGCACCTTCGGCCAGGCCGACGCCGCCCTGCGCGCCCCCCGCTTCACCGGCGTGGGCACCGACTTCTGGATCATCGGCATCCAGATCCTCGGCATCGCCTCGCTCGCGGCCTCCTTCAACTTCATCTGCACCATCCTGAACATGCGCGCCAAGGGCATGACCATGATGCGCCTGCCGGTGTTCACGTGGATGACCCTCGTCACCTCCTTCCTCATCATCCTGGCCTTCCCCGCGATCACCGTCGCGCTCATCCAGCTGATGTTCGACCGCCAGTTCGGCGCCAACTTCTTCAACCCGAGCGCCGGCGGCCAGCCCATCCTCTGGCAGCACCTCTTCTGGATCTTCGGCCACCCCGAGGTCTACATCCTCGTCCTGCCCGCGATGGGCATCGTCTCCGAGGTCCTGCCGACCTTCTCGGGCAAGTCCCTCTTCGGCTACCCCATCATCGTGTTCTCCGGCGCCGTGATCGGCTTCCTCGGCTTCGCCGTCTGGAGCCACCACATGTTCACCACCGGCCTCGGCCCCGTGCCCACCGCCGCCTTCTCCCTCCTGACCATGGCGATCGCCGTGCCCACGGGCGTGAAGATCTTCAACTGGCTCGGCACCATCTGGGGCGGCCGCGTGCGCTTCACCCCGCCGATGGTGCTCTCCCTCGGCTTCATCTGGATGTTCATGTGCGGCGGCTTCTCCGGCATCATGCACTCCTCCGCCCCCGCGGACGCCCAGCAGCAGGACAGCTACTTCGTCATCGCGCACTTCCACTACGTGCTGCTCGGCGGCGTGCTCCTCGGCCTGATGTCCGGCCTCTACTTCTGGTTCCCCAAGATCTTCGGACGCATGCCGAAGGCCAGCGTCGCCTACTGGGCGTCCGGCCTCGTCATCCTGGGCTTCAACCTCGCCTTCGGCCCGATGCACTACCTCGGCCTGGCCGGCCAGCCGCGCCGCACGCACACCTACCACGCCGGCTTCGGCTGGGAGACCTGGAACTTCGTCGCGACCGTCGGCGCGTTCATCCTCGGCATCGGCGTGTTCATCGCCTTCGCCAACCTCGTCTGGACCGCCTTCCGCGGCGAGAAGTGCGCCTCCGATCCGTGGGACGGCCGCACGCTCGAGTGGTCGCTGCCCTCGCCCGTGCCGGAGTACAACTTCGCCCGCAGCCCCGTGATCGCCTGCCGCGACGCCTTCTTCGCCCACAAGCACGGCCCGCACCGCATCGCCTACGAGCAGGACGGCGGCGAGGCCGGCGTCCACATGCCGAGCCAGTCCTGGATGCCGCTGCTGGCCTCGTGCGGCTTCCTCCTCGCCGGACTCGGCATGCCGATGTCCGCCATGGGCGTCCCGCACGCGGGCTGGGTCGTCATCGCCGGACTCGGCGTGCTCTTCATCGGCATCTGGCTCTGGGCCCTCGAAGGTCCGGGCGGCTACATGCTGAAGACCCCCGTCTCCTCCGCTCCCGCTCCCGCCGAGGCGTCCTCCGCCCGCTGAACGAGCCCCTTCCCGACTTCCATGTCCCATTCCGCCGCCCACGCCCACGAGGCCCCGACCTCGACCGGGATCGACCACAAGAAGCTCATCATGTGGCTCTTCCTGGCCTCCGACTGTATGTTCTTCGGGACGCTGATCTCGACCCACCTGCTCTACCGGAAGCTCTACCCGACCGGCTTCACCGACGCCGAGGGCCACCAGCGCTTCGTCCAGCGCCTCTTCGACATCGAGCTCACGTCGTTCTCGACGTTCATCCTGCTGATGTCCTCGTTCCTGATGGCCCTCGCGGTCTCCGCGATGCACAAGGGCGGCCAGCTGAAGTCCTTCCGCCGGAACGTGCTCGGCGTGATCGTCTTCGGCCTGATCTTCCTGGGCTGCCAGGTGTATGAGTTCACGCACTTCTACCACCAGGGGCTGACCGTCCAGAACAGCGTCTTCGGGTCCACGTTCTACGTGCTCACCGGCACGCACGGCACGCACGTCGCCATCGGCGTGCTCTGGCTCGTCCTCCTCTACTTCTACAGCTTCACCGGACGCCTCGGCGGCCACGTGGGCGCCCTCGACGTCGAGGTGGCCGGCCTCTACTGGCACTTCGTCGACATCGTCTGGATCATCATCTTCACCGCCGTCTACCTCGTCGAGTACCTCGGCCCCGACGGCATCTGGGGCAACGGACTCCCGCCCGTCCCCGGCGTCACCCGCTGAACTCAACGAGCCCATGTCCCACGCCCACGCCCACGAGGCCGCCGACCCCGCCCTGCTCGCCGAGGAGGCGCGCCGCTACCACCACTTCATCACGCTGGCCCTCTGGCTCGCGGTGGTGACGGGGATCGAGATCGTCCTCATCTACCTTCCGCTTTCCGCCGGAGTCCTCCTGACCACGCTCGCCGTGCTCTCCGCCGGAAAGTTCTTCGCGGTCATCCTGTGGTTCATGCACCTGATCTACGACAAGCGCCTGCTCTTCTGGCTCTTCATGTCGGGCCTGGTGCTGGCCTTCGCGACGTTCGCCGCGATGATCGCCCTGTTCGACGCGGGCCGCATCGACACCAAGTGGTTCGGCTGAGGCCGGACCGCCGGCCCCCGCCGGCCGCATGAACGTCCCGCTCCACTGGCACACCGAGCCGCTCCTGCTGGTCACGGTCGTCGGCGCCTCGTGGGCCTACGCGCTGGCCACCGGGCCCTGGCGCGCCGTCTGCGCGCCCGCGCTCGTCGGGTTCCCCGTCTGGCGCGCCGCGCGCTTCCATCTCGGCGTGGCGGCGGCCTACGTGGCCGTCGGGTCGCCCCTCGACCAGCTCGGCGAGTCGTTCCTCTTCTGGGCCCACATGCTGCAGCACATGCTGCTCATCTACGTCGCCGCGCCGCTGATCGTCAGCGGCCTGCCGCCGGAGATGACCGATCCGTTCCTGGAGCGTCGGCCGCGGCTGCGGGCCGTCCTGCGGGCCCTGACCCATCCGGTGGCGGCCGGCGCGCTCTTCACCGTGGTGTTCTCGGTCTGGCATTTCCCCGAGCTCTATGAGGCGGCGCTCAGCGACAAGACCCTGCACGTGATCGAGCACTGGAGCATGTTCGTGCCGGCGCTGCTCATGGTCTGGCCGCTGGTCTCGCCCTCGTCCGCGCTTCCGCGTCTCGGCCCCGGCGCGATGATGCTCTACGCCTTCGCCCTGATGGTGGGCGACCTGCCGCTCTGGGGCGCGCTCATCTTCGGCGACCATCCGGTCTACGAGACCTACCGGCTGGCCCCGCGCGTCTCAGGCCTCGGTCCGATGGACGACATGATCCTCGGAGCGGCCCTCATGAAGGGCTTCAACGAGTTCTTCTCCCTGGGCTTCATGACCTGGGCGTTCTTCACCTGGTACCGCCGGGACCGCTGACCTTCCGTCAGCGCCTTTCGGCGCGGGAGAGCATCCATGCGCCCGCGGCGGCCACGCCGAGCGCGGGAAGGCAGACGACCGCCTCGGGGAGGAGGTCCGGATCCCTCACCCAGCCCGCGGCGGAGGTCAGCAGGTAGTAGGTCAGCGCCACGCCGAGCCCGACGGCGGCGTTCACGAAGGTCTCCTTGCGGCCGACCTTCACCGCCAGAGGGACCGCGAGCAACGCCAGCGCGAAGACCGAGAATGCGCCGGCCAGATGCGCCATCAGCTGGGTGCGCACCGCGGATTTCGAGGCCTCGACCTGGGCCGGGGTGGCGTCGCGCGGCAGGTTCCAGCCCTTCTCCGTCCCCTCCAGGAGTTCCGAGGTGGTCAGCCACCGCAGCTTGCGCTCAAAGACGCCGCCGACGCTCCCGCGCGCCTCGGGCAGCGCGAGCGAGGCGGTGCGGGCCGTCGCGTAGGAGGCGGGGCCGGCGGGATCGCCGTCCCGCGAATCCATGCGGGCGTCGGTGAGCTCGATGCGCAGCGAAGTCCCGCCCTCGGCGCCGGTCTCACGGACGATGCGGGCCTCCCTCGCGTGGACGGTCTGCACCAGCCGGTCCTTGTCGTCGACGCGCCAGGCCCAGAAGTCGGTCAGCACGTCGTCCTGCCGGCCCCCGGCGCGGATCACGAGCCCGGCGAAGCTGCGGTTGAGCTGACCCGGGACGATGACGGCCGCCGGATTGTCGTTCGCGGCGCCCATCAGCAGGCGGCGGAACTCCGTGTTCGCCCAGGGCGCCGCCTCCAGGTTGAGCCAGGCGCTCAGCAGGGCGAGCATCCCCGCGAGGATGAGCGTCGGGCGGGCGGCCCGGCCCAGGCTCACGCCCCCCGCCTTCATCGCGGTCAGTTCGTGCTGGGCGGAGAGCCGGCCGAACGCCAGGAGGACGCCCGTGAGCACGCCCAGCGGCAGCGCGTAGGGCAGCAGTCCGGGCAGCAGCAGCAGGATCAGTTCCAGCCCTTCCCAGCCGTCGACCCTTCCTGCCGCCACGGCCCCCGCCACCTGCTTCAGCACGTTGCCGGCGGTGAGCAGGAAGAGCAGCACGGCGGTCGAGCCGCCCACGGCGACGGCGGACTCGGTCAGCACGAGGCGGTCCAGGATGCGCACGGCGGAATCCAACCCGCGCCGCGGCCTCCTGTCGACGGCGAAAGGGGCTACGGATTCTCCGTCCCCGTGCGCGCGGGCAGGGCGAACGTCTCCACCGCCTCGATCTCGCCCGCGCGCACCCAGCCCGTCCGGCCGTCCGCGGCGCGCACGCGCACGTGGCCGTTGAGCCTGCGTCCGGCGCGCACCATGTCGCCTTCCTCGAAGGAGCCCACCGACTCGCCCTCCGCCGTCGGCGTCAGACGCAGCGGCGTCTCGGCGCGGCGCACCACGGCGCGGTCCGACCGGGCGTAGGCGCCCCAGATGCCGGGCAGGGCGAGCGCGAAGGCCGTGAGGCCGATGAGCAGGAACGCGTTGGACCAGGGCCCGGCGCGTCTTCCCGTCACGCGCGGCACGAGCAGGGCCGCGACGGCCGTCCAGAAGGCCGCGGCCGCGATGAGCGTCCAGGCTCCGGACGGCAGCAAGGACGCGTAGTCCTCCAGCCAGTTCGACGGCGGGCGCTTCGCGCCCCCGGCGTTCTGCGCGTGGCGGATGCCGGCGAGGGCCACGGGGTCCGCGGGGTCGATGAGGAGCGCGCGTTCCCAGCACAGCACCGCGCGCGCCTTGTGGCCGAGACGCCACTCCGCGTTGCCCAGCGCGGCGAGCAGTCCGGAGGTCACGCCGTCCCGCGCCGCGCGCTCCTCCCAGAGCCGCACGGACTCCGCGTATTCGCCCCTGGCGTAGGCCTGGGCCGCGGGATCTTCGGCGGCCGGCAGCGCGGCCCAGGCGAGGAGCAGGAGGCAGAGCGCGGTGAAAGGCGTCCTCATCGGATGCGGGTGAGTTCGGAGAGCAGGGACTGGACCGCGTCCGCGTCGGCCTCGAGCGAGGGCAGGTCGGAGGCGCCGAACTTGACGCCGTCGGCGCGGAGGAAGGTGCGGACGACCGGTTCGGCGCGGGCCTCGGGGATCGCCCGGAGCACGTCGCCGGCGGTCAGCGCCTCCGGCTCCGCCTCGAGCAGGTAGGCGCAGCCGGCGCGCAGTCCGCGCACGGCGGCGCGCGCGAAGGCGTCCCAGTCGCCGCGTCGCCTCGCGGCGGCGGCGGCGGCGAGGGCCGAGGAGGCCGCGCGCTTCGCCCGTGAGCGCTCGATGAAGCGCGGGTTGCGCGTCAGGAACGCGGCGACGCCCACGAACGCCGAGCCCGCCAGGGCCAGCGCGGCGAAGGCCGAGTTGGTCCGCCAGAATCCGGCCGCCGAGGCGATGTCGTGCAGGACCGAGGGCCGCAGCTGGCGTGAGCCGGCCGAGGGCGCCAGGAGGCCGGTGACCGCGCCGGGCGCCGAGGGGTCGGCCGAGCGGGCGGCCGGAGTCAGTTCCACCTTGGCCGGCGCCTCGCCCGTCACGGTCACCTCCTGCGGCGAGAAGACCGTCTCGCTGAACTTCCGCGTCTCGGGGTCGAAGACGCTGATGCGCACTGCGGGCGTCATCAGACGGCCGGGCAGGCGCGGCACCAGGCGCCAGCTGAAGGCGCGCTGGGTGTCGGCGCGACGGCGTCGTTCCGGCGCAGGCAGCACGTCCCACTGCTCGCCGCCGCTCAGCTCGGGAGGCACGATGCGGTCGAGGTTGCCCTCCCCGGAGAGGAGCGCGCGGAACTGGATCGGCTCGCCCACCTCGGGGGTCAGGTTGGAGATCTGCACCGCTTCCGCCGTGAAACGTCCGACGGCTCCGCTCCAGTCGGCCGGCCGGCCCTCCTGGGGCACGCGCTCGACGCGGATCTTGCGGGAGAAGCTGAACGGCCGGTCGCGTCCGGCCGCGCTGAAGGCGCCGAAGCCGCCCGGCTGCACCAGCATGATGCCGCCCACGTTGAACTCCGCGGGCCCGGGGCGGATGGGCGTGAGCTCGAAGCGGATGGCGCGGCCGAGGCCGTCGGGCAGGTCCTCGTCATCGGAGGTGACGGCGAAGCTGAACCCCTCCGCCGAGGTCTCCAGGCCGAAGGCCCCCGTCACGGGCTCGGTCTCGCTCCCGCGCAGCAGCACCGCGCCGCGGATGCGCTCACCGACGAAGAAGGGGCGCTCCGGCAGCTGGAGTTCGGCCCGGGCCACGCCCTCCTTGCGGAAGCCCGTGCCCTCGCGGACGCGCACCGTCACCCCGCTCACGGTGAAGGCCTTGCCGGAGAATCGCGCCAGGAAGTCCGGGATCACGTGGTCGGCGGCCCGTTCCGGCGCCACGCCCGAGAAGTTGAGCAGCGCCTCGTTGGAGCCGGCTCGGAAGATCTGACCGGAGAAGCGCAGCGCCATGCCGTCGGGCGCCCTCAGGTCCTTGCCGATGCGCTCCGCCGGGCCGAGCGGCGTGCTCGACTCGATGCGCACCTGCAGCCGGAAGGGCTGGCCGGGGCCGCAGACCGGGGGCGTGACCTCCCAGCTGACGACGTCCTGCTGCGCGCCGAGGAGGGCGGCGAGCAGGCAGGCGAAGGACGTCAGGAGGGCGCGCATGGCTCAGTAGTCCTTGCCTTTCCGTTCCTCGGGCTTTCCGCCGGCACCGGGCTGCTCACCGGGCCTGCGGCCCGAGGGCATCTTGCGACCGAACTCGTTGCGCAGGCCCTCGAGCGCGCCGCGGGCCTCCTGCTCGTCCATGCGGCGCTCCTCGCCTTCGCGCTGTTCGGTGCGTCCGCCCTGCTGCGGGCGGGGCCGGCGGCGCTCCGGCGGGAAGAGGTCCTCCTCGTCCTCGCCGTCCTGCGCCTGCGGCGGCAGCTGGTCGTCGGGCAGGCGCCGGATGAGCTCGCGGATCGTCTCGCGCAGCTCCTCGAGCTTCTTGCGCTGGATCTCGACCGTCTCCTCGAGGTCCGCCGACTGCCTGCGGAGCGCCCGGAGCAGCTCCTCGACCGATTCGGCGTTGGACTTCGCGGCCGCGTCCGCGCCGTCCAGCTCGTTCGCGCCGCGGAAGTCGGCGATCGAGCGCGTCCAGGCGGCGACGGCCTGCCCGCGGCGGCCCAGCATGGCCTCCTCCTTGGGGATGAGCTTGCGGAGCTCGCGGAACGTGCCGATGCCGCCGCCTAGCGCGGCCTGGGCCGGCACGTAGTCGGGCTCGACGCCCGCCTTCTTGGCGTCGTCGAGGTGCTGGATCTGGTCCTGCATGTCGGCGATGTCGGCGTCCGCGGCCTCCACGAAGGAGCGGGCGACGGTCACTTCGGTCAGGTCGCCCGAGGTCCGTCCCTTGAGCGCGTCGCGGCCCTTGCCGAAGCGCACGTGCCCGAGGTTGTGGAGCGCGGGCGGACGGAGCGCGTCGACGTCACGGCCGAGCGAGGCGCGCAACGCCTCCTCGGCGCCGGCGTGATCCCCGGCCCTGAGGCGGGCGGTGCCGAGGTTGTGCAGCTCCCGGGCGTCGAGGTCCCGGAGCGGATCCTCCGCCGCCGCGGCGCAGGCGCCGACGAGCAGCGCGGTGATGACGATGGGCTTCATGAGGCTTCGGCCGCCGGACGGCGGCGGGTGGAGAGGAGCGTCTCGACGACGAGCAGCGCCAGCGCGAGGGTCACGAACCAGTGCTCGCGGGGCACGCCCTGGCGGCCGGCGTGGGCGGAGTCGGTGCCCGCCTCGACCGCGAGACGCAGCGCCTCCATGCCCTCGCCCGCGGCGCCGAGCAGCACGAAGCGTCCTCCCGCCGCCTCGGCGACCTTGCTCAGCGTGGCCTCGTCGAGGCGGCTGACCACGGCGGCGCCTTCGGCGTCCTTGAGCGTCTCGAGCGTGCCGAGGGGCCCGACGACGGAGATGGTCCCGCCCGCGGCGGTGCCGACCCCGACCGCGTGCACGACGAGCCCGTTGCGCGCGAGCCGCTTGGCGGCGTCGACGCCGCCTGACTCGAGGTCCTCGCCGTCGGTCAGCAGGATGACCAGTTTGCGGCTGCGGTTGGGGGCGAAGGCGGCCTCCGCCTCCTCGAGCGCGCGTCCGATGTCGGTGCCCGTGACCTGGATGACCGAAGTGTCGGTCTCCTCCAGCGCCCGGTTGAACGCGTCGTAGTCGCGCGTGAGCGGGCACTGCAGGAAGGCCTGGCCGGCGAAGGCGACGAGGCCGACGCTGCCCGTGCCCTTCGCCTTCACGAAGGCGGAGACGGAGGCCTTCGCGCGGGCGAGCCGCGAGGGGCGCGCGTCGCCGGCCATCATCGACTTCGAGACGTCGAGCACGAAGACCACGTCCTCGGACGAGGCGCGGGCGGCGGTGGTGACGTAGCCCCAGCGGGGTCCGGCGGCCGCGACGCCCAGCAGCAGCACGGCGGCGGCCACCGTCAGGTCCTTGGCCAGACGGCGTGCGGCCGAGTGTCCTGCGAGCAGCCGCCCGAGCAGCCGCTCCGCGGCGAAACCGGCCAGCCCCGACCGGCGACGCGCGTCGGCCCAGCGGAGACCGCCGAGGGCGAGGCCGGCGGCGGCGACGGCGGCGAGCAGCAGGAGCGGACGTTCGAAATGAGGGTCGGAGAAGTCCACGGTCTCAGGGGGCCCGGGGCCGGGCGACGGCGAAGGCGAGTTCGAGGAGGAGCAGGAGCAGTCCGGCGGCGATCCAGGCCTGGCGGTGACTGTCGTAGGTGACCGTCTCGCGGATGCGCACCTCGGTGCGCTCGAGCCGGCCGATCTCGTCGTAGACCTTGGCGAGCTGCCCCCGGTCCAGCGCGCGGTAGAAGCGGCCGTCGGCGACCGCGGCCATGCGGCCCAGCATCTCGTAGTTGGCCGGGTTGATGGTCTGCATCGGCACCGTCCGTCCGAGGACGTCACGGTAGATCTTGCCCGTGCTCACGTCGAACTGCGGCAGCACGGTGGGTTCGTCCTTGCCCAGCCCGATGGCGTAGAGGCGCACGCCGAGGGCGTGGGCGAGCTCCGCCGCGGGCAGCGGGAGGATGGCCTTGCTCATGTTGTCGTCGCCGTCGGTGAGCAGGATGATGACCTTGGAGGACCTGGCCGGCAGCGACTTCATGCGGTCGACGGCCATGGCGACGGCCTCGCCGATGGCGGTGCCGGTCTCGCGGATGGAGCCGATGTGCAGCCGGCCCACGCCGGACTTCACCCATTCCTTGTTCACGGTGAGGGGGCTCAGCAGGTAGGGCTTGCCGGAGAAGACGACGGCGCCCACGCGGTCGTCGGGGCGGTTGGCGATGAACTCGCGGATGACGTCCTGGGAGACGTCCCAGCGCGTGACCTCGCGGCCCTGGCCGCCCATGTCGAGGGCCATCATCGACCAGGAGAGGTCCACCACGAGCATGATGTCGACGCCCTCCGACTCCCTTTCGATCTCGCGGTTGGGCGTGCGCGGTCCGGCCAGCGCCACGATGAGCGCCGCCGCGCAGAGCAGGCGCAGGAAGGCGCTCAGCGAGCCGGCGCCCGACTTGACCGGGCGGGAGACCTCGGTCAGCAGCGAGGCGTCGGGGTAGAGCAGGGCGGAGGAGCGCGAGCGTCCGCCGCGCAGCCACGCGTAGAGCGGGAGGAGCGCGAGCAGCAGCAGCGCCCACGGCCGTTCGAAGTCTCCGAGGAACTCCGTCATGACGCGCGGGCGAAGGCCCCCCGTGCCGCTTCCGTCCGGTTCACCGCCTCGCGCGCGGCCGCAGCCACGAGCGCGGGATCCGTCTCCGCCCCGGCGAAGCGCGAGGCGTCGGCGGCGCGCAGGGCGGCGATGAGGGGCTGGCGCGCTGGCATGAACTCGGGGAGCGCGCCCAGGCGGCGTTCCAGCTCCTCCGTCGAGAGTCCGGCCGGAGCGTGGGGCTCGACCGCCGCGACGTAGCGGCGCAGGGCGCCGGCGAGGGCGGTGAGCGCCTGCTCGGGGGGGAGCGCGAGGGCGGCGTCGATCGCGCGCCGCGTCTCGTCGGCCGGGTCGGCCGGGGCGGGCCTGCCCTTCCTCAGCAGCGCGAGCCCCCAGATGACGCCTCCGAGCAGGATGACGGCCGACCAGGTCCAGGGCGAGAGCAGGAGGCCCGGAGGCACTTCCGGCATCGGTCCCTTCAGGACGACGTCAGCTGGCGCGTCGGCGCTCATCGTCTGCGGCGGCGGCGTTCGAAGAAGCGGGTGAGGGCCGGAGCGGCCTCCTCCTCGGGCTCCAGCCTGAGGACGTCGGCGCCGGCGCGGCCGAGCGCCGTGCCGATCTCGGTGAGGCGGGCCGCGGCCCGCACCGCGAAGCGCTCCCGCACCCACGGGTCCGACGTGTCGACTTCCCGCTGCTCTCCCGTCTCGGCGTCCTCGAGGGCGACCACGCCCACGTCAGGGAGGGTGCGCTCGCGTTCGTCGAGCAGCTGGACGCAAGCCGTCTCATGCCGTGAGCCGAGCTCGCCGACCGCGGTGACCATGGCGTCGGCGCCGCCGGCTCCCGGCAGGAAGTCGGAGACGACGGCCACGAGCGAACGTCGGCGGAGCGCGCGGGCCAGCCGGCGCAGGGGCGGGGCGAAGTCCGTGCGCCGGCTCACCGGGCGGAAGGAGAGCACCTCGCGGATGATGCGCAGCGCCTGGCGGCGGCCCTTGCGCGGCGGCACCCAGAGCTCCTCGCGGTCCGAGAAGAGCAGCAGGCCCGCGCGGTCGCCCGCCCGCAGCGCGGAGACGGCGAGGCAGGCCGCGACCTCGGCGGCGCGTTCGCGGAGCGTGGCGCGACCGGAGCCGAAGGAGCCCGAGCCGGAGACGTCGACCGCGAGCACGAGCGTCAGCTCGCGCTCCTCGCGGTGCAGGCGGACGAACGGGCGGCCCGTGCGCGCGGTCACGTTCCAGTCCATCGTGCGCACGTCGTCGCCGGGCACGTACTCGCGCAGCTCCTCGAAGTCCGTGCCCCGTCCCTTGAACCGGGACAGGTAGGCCCCGCTCATCGCGTCGTTCACCGCGCGGGCCGCGACGATCTCCACGCGCCGCGCGTCACGGAGCGCCTCCTGCGGGGTCGTCGGGACTTGGGCGGCCACGTTCGGGTCAGGGCACCGGCACGGCGTCGAGCACGCGGCGCACGACTTCGTCGGCGCCCACGCCCTCGGCGTCGGCCTCGTAGGTGAGGATCAGGCGGTGGCGGAGCACGTCGGGCGCGACGTCCTTGACGTCCTGCGGCGTGACGTGGTCGCGGCCCTGCAGGAAGGCCCAGGCCTTGGAGGCGAGGGTCAGGCTGATGGTGGCGCGCGGAGAAGCGCCGAACTGCACGAAGCGTCCGAGGTCGGGCCCGCCGGGCTGCTGGCCGCGGGTCGCAAGGACGAGCGAGACCACGTAGTCGCGCACGGCGTCGGCCACGCGCACGGCGTCGACGGCGCGACGCGCCTCGAGGATCTCGGCGGTGGTCACGACGGGCTCGACGTCGAGCTTCGGGGCGGTCGTGGCCATGGCGTCGAGGATGCGACGCTCCTCCTCGCGCGTCGGGTAGCCCACGTTGAGCTTGAGCATGAAGCGGTCGACCTGGGCCTCGGGCAGCGGGTAGGTGCCCTCCTGGTCGATCGGGTTCTGGGTGGCCAGCACGAGGAAGGGCGCAGGCAGGGCGTGCGTCTCGCCGCCGAGGGTGACCTGTCGCTCCTGCATCGCCTCCAGCAGCGCCGACTGCACCTTGGCCGGCGCGCGGTTGATCTCGTCGGCCAGCACGAAGTTGGCGAACACCGGGCCCTTCTTGGCGGAGTAGGCCCCCGTCTTCGGGTCATAGATGAGCGTGCCGACGATGTCGGCGGGCAGAAGGTCGGGCGTGAACTGGATGCGGGAGAACTCCGCCGTCACCGCCCGGGCGAGCGTGCGGACGGAGAGCGTCTTCGCCAGGCCGGGCACGCCTTCGAGGAGGACGTGGCCGTTGGCGAGCAGGCCCACGAGCAGCCGGTCGACCAGGTATTGCTGGCCGACGACGACGCGCGCGACTTCGGCTCGGAGGCGGGGCACCCAGGTGCCGGCGGAATCAGGGGAGGACATGGCGGGGGTAAGAGGGCTGCGGCGGACCTCCGCCTGCGTGACTGTGAGCGGCGCCGGTGGGCGCCGCCGTGCGTTGAACTAGCAGGAGCCGAGGGACTTCTCAACCGCCGCCTTCACAAAAGCGGCGAAGAGGGGGTGCGGCCGGTTGGGCTTGGACTTGAACTCGGGGTGGTACTGCACCCCCACCATGAAGGGGTGGTCCCGGACCTCGACGATTTCGACCAGTCCGGTGCCCGGGTTGACCCCCCCGACCGTCAGTCCGGCCTCCTCGAGGCGCTTCCGGTAGGCGTCATTGTATTCGAAGCGGTGCCGGTGGCGTTCGCTGATCAGATCCCGGCCGTAGGCCGCCCGGGACTTGGATCCCGGGGTGAGCGCGCAGTCGTAGGCCCCCAGGCGCATCGTGGCCCCCTTGTCGGTGACCTCTTTCTGGGCTTCCATCAGGTGGATGACCGGGTCCGGGGTCACGGGGTCGAACTCCGTCGAATGGGCCTTCTTGAGCCCCAGCACGTGGCGGGCGAACTCGATGACCGTGATCTGCATCCCGAGGCAGAGCCCATAGTAGGGCACCTTGCGTTCGCGCGCGAAGCGGGCGGCGATGACCTTGCCCTCGATGCCGCGCGAGCCGAAGCCGCCCGGCACCAGGATGCCGTCGAGCCCCTCGAGCTTCGCCGTGCCCTCCGTCTCCAGGTCCTCGGCGTCGATGCGCACGATGTCGACCGCGGCCTCGTTGGCGATGCCGCCGTGGACGACCGACTCGTAGACCGACTTGTAGGCGTCCTGGAGCTCGATGTACTTGCCCACGACGCCGATGCGCACGCGGCGCTTCGGCTCGAGCAGGCGGCGCACCACCTCGCGCCACGGCGCGATGTCGCACGGCCCGCAGCGCAGGCCGAGCCGGCGCACCACCACGTCGTCCATGCGCTGTTCGGCGAGCATGAGCGGCAGCTCGTAGATGGAGTTCGCCACGTCACGGCATTCGAAGACGCAGTCGGCGCCGACGTTGCAGTAGAGGGACAGCTTCTGCCGGTTGTCCTCGCCGATGGGGCGGTCGGTGCGGCAGACGAGCAGGTCGGGCTGGATGCCGATCTCGCGCAGCTTGGCGACGGACTGCTGGGAGGGCTTGGTCTTCAGTTCGCCGGCGGCCTTGATGAACGGCACCAGCGTGCAGTGCAGGAAGGCCACGTTCTCGCGGCCCGCGTCGTGCTGGAACTGGCGGAGCGCCTCGAGGAACGGCAGGCCCTCGATGTCGCCCGTGGTTCCGCCGATCTCGGTGATGAGCACGTCGACGCCCTCGCCGCCCGCGCGGATGCGCGCCTTGATCTCGTCGGTCACGTGCGGGATCACCTGCACCGTCTTGCCGAGGTAGTCGCCGCGGCGCTCCTTCTGGATGACCGTCTCGTAGACCTGGCCCGAGCTGAGGCTGTTCAGGCGCGACAGCGTGCCGGAGGTGAAGCGTTCGTAGTGCCCGAGGTCGAGGTCGGTCTCCGCGCCGTCGTCGAGGACGTACACCTCGCCGTGCTGGTAGGGGCTCATCGTGCCCGGATCGACGTTGAGGTACGGGTCGAACTTCTGGATGCGCACCTTCAGTCCGCGGCACTCGAGCAGCGCTCCGAGGGCGGCGGAGGTCAGTCCTTTGCCGAGGGAGGAGATCACGCCGCCGGTGACGAAGATGTACTTCATGGGAGGGTTCGGGAGGGGGTGGGTTTTCCGGTAAAAAATGAAAGACCGGCGGTCCGCGGAACGGGCGCCGGTCTGGACTTTCGGATTTCATCCCCGCCCGTTTCTCTGGCAAGCGGTTTTTCCCGTCCGCCCCCGTCCGGCTTATGAGCGATTGTGAGGCCCGGCGGAGGCCGGGCTAATACCCGCCTCGGGACCGGGGTCCGGGGTGGAGAGCCGGGTGCTCCCGCTTTTGATGGGCTGTCGTCCCAGTCCAGCCCTTCACGCGCATGTCCGACTCCTCCTGCCAGGCCTGCCGACCGTCCTCCATCGGGAAGAAGGTCGTCATGGCGATCACCGGCCTCGTGCTGGCCGGCTTCGTGCTGGGCCACATGTCGGGCAACCTGCTGATGTTCAAGGGGCCGGCCGCCATCGACGCCTACGCCGCCTGGCTCCACGCCAACCCCCTGCTCATCTGGACTTCCCGCATCGTCCTGCTCCTCAGCGCCGCCGCCCACGTCTGGGCCGGCGTCACGCTCACGCTTGAGAACCGCGCCGCCCGGGACGGCGGGCCCTCCGTCGACGCCACCCGGCGCGCCACGCTCGGCTCCCGCACCATGCCCTACACCGGACTGGTCCTGCTGGCATTCATCGTCTTCCACCTCCTCCACTACACCTTCCAGGCGGCCGCCCTCGGCGGACAGAAGTTCGACAGCGTCTACCGCATGGTCGTGACGGGCTTCTCCTCGGCCCCGGTCTCCGTCTTCTACGTCGTGAGCATGCTGCTGCTCTGCCTCCACCTCGGGCACGGCTTCAGCAGCCTCTTCCAGACCCTCGGCCTGCGCAATGAGCGCTGGCGGGGCCGTCTCGACCGTCTCGCCCTGGCCTACGCCTGGATCGTGGCGCTCGGCTTCGTCTCCATCCCCGTGGCCGTGCTCGCGGGCATCCTCAAGTGAGCTCCATGAACCTCGACGCCAAGATCCCCGCCGGCCCCCTGGCCGACAAGTGGGCCAACCACAAGGCGAAGCTCCGCCTCGTGAATCCGGCGAACCGCCGCAAGTACCACGTCATCGTGGTGGGCTCGGGCCTCGCCGGCGGCGCCGCCGCCGCGACCCTCGGCGAGCTCGGCTACCAGGTCTCCTGCTTCTGCTACCAGGACAGCCCGCGCCGCGCGCACTCCATCGCCGCGCAGGGCGGCATCAACGCCGCCAAGAACTACCAGAACGACGGCGACAGCGCCCGCCGCCTCTTCCTCGACACCATCAAGGGCGGCGACTACCGCGCCCGTGAGGCCAACGTCTACCGGCTCGCCCAGCTCTCGACCTCCATCATCGACCAGTGCGTGGCGCAGGGCGTCCCCTTCGCCCGCGAATACGGCGGCCTCCTCGCCAACCGCTCCTTCGGCGGCGCGCAGGTCTCGCGCACCTTCTACGCCCGCGGCCAGACGGGCCAGCAGCTGCTCCTCGGCGCCTACTCTGCGCTGTCGCGCCAGATCGGCCTCGGCACCGTCAGGATGCACCCGCGGCATGAGATGCTAGACGTGGTGCTCGTCGGCGGACACGCCAAGGGAATCGTCACGCGCGACCTCGTCACCGGCGAAGTGAAGGCCCATTCGGCCGACGCGGTCGTGCTCTGCACGGGCGGCTACGGCAACGTCTTCTACCTCTCCACCAACGCGCAGGGCTGCAACGTCACCGCCACGTGGCGCGCCCACCGCCGCGGCGCCGGCTTCGCCAACCCCTGTTACACGCAGATCCACCCGACCTGCATCCCCGTGCACGGCGAGGACCAGGCCAAGCTGACGCTCATGTCGGAGTCGCTCCGTAACGACGGGCGCGTCTGGGTGCCCAAGGACGCCGCCGACTGCGGCCGCGCGCCGGCCGACATCCCGGAGGAGCGCCGCGACTACTTCCTCGAGCGCAAGTATCCCAGCTACGGCAACCTCGCGCCGCGCGACATCGCCTCGCGCGCCGCCAAGGAGGCCTGCGACGAGGGACGGGGCGTCGGCCCCGCCGTCGACGGCAAGCGTCTGGGCGTCTACCTCGACTTCTCCGCCTCCATCGCCCGTCTCGGCGAGAACGTCATCCGTGAGCGCTACGGCAACCTGTTCGACATGTACGAGAACATCACGGGCGAGAACGCGTACCGGCAGCCGATGCGCATCTTCCCCGCGGTGCACTACACCATGGGCGGCCTGTGGGTGGACTACAACCTGCAGTCGACCATCCCCGGGCTCTTCGTCGGCGGCGAGGCGAACTTCTCCGACCACGGCGCCAACCGCCTCGGGGCCTCCGCGCTCATGCAGGGCCTCGCCGACGGCTACTTCGTGCTGCCCACGACTGTGGCGGACTACCTGGCGGGCGTCGGCCTCTCGGGCCGCCCCTCCGTCGACGGACCCGAGTTCCGCGCCGCGCTCAAGGACGTCAACGACCGCGTCGCGCGCATGCTCTCGATCAACGGCAACCGCACCGCCCGCAGCTACCACAAGGAGCTCGGACGCATCGTCTGGGACCGCTGCGGCATGGCCCGCGACCGCGCCGGTCTCGAGCGCGCCATCGCCGACATCCGCGGCCTTCGCGAGGACTTCTGGCGCAACGTGCGCGTCACCGGCGGGGCCGACGGCCTCGCCCCCGAGCTCGAGCGCGCCGGCCGCGTGGCCGACTTCCTCGAGTTCGGCGAACTGATGTGCCGCGACGCCCTCGAGCGCGAGGAGTCCTGCGGCGGCCACTTCCGCACCGAGCACCAGGACGCCGGGGAGGCGCGCCGCGACGACGGGCGCTTCGCCCACGTGGCCGTCTGGGAATGGCAGGGCGAGGGCGCCGCGCAGCGCCGCCACGAGGAGCCCCTCCGCTACGAGGAGGTCCAGTTCTCCACCCGTTCTTACAAGTGACCGCCATGGCCGCCGACACACCTGAACGCACCCTGCGCCTCAAGCTGCGCGTCTGGCGCCAGCGCGCCGGCCGCCCCGGCGCCTTCGAGGAGCACGAGCTCGCCGCGGTGCCCGTCACCGCCTCGTTCCTCGAGATGATGGACATGCTCAACGAGCAGCTGGTCCGTCAGGGCCGCGAGGCCTTCGCCTTCGACCACGACTGCCGCGAGGGCATCTGCGGCATGTGCTCGATGACGATCAACGGCATGCCGCACGGGCCCATCCCGGGCGTGACGACCTGCCAGCTGCACATGCGGAACTTCCGCGACGGCGAGACGATCACGGTCGAGCCCTGGCGCGCCCGCGCCTTCCCGGTCCTCAAGGACCTCGTGGTCGACCGCTCCGGCTTCGACCGCGTGATCCAGGCGGGCGGCTTCATCACCGTGCGCACGGGCTCCGCGCCCGAGGCCAACAACACGCCCGTGCCCAAGGCGGTCTCCGACGAGGCGATGGACGCCGCGGAATGCATCGGCTGCGGCGCCTGCGTGGCGTCCTGCAAGAACGGCTCGGCGATGCTCTTCGTGGGCGCGAAGGTCACGCACCTCAGCATCCTCCCCCAGGGCCAGCCGGAGCGTGAACGGCGCGCGCTGGCGATGGTCAAGGCGATGGACGAGGCCGGCTTCGGCAACTGCACCAACTACGGCGAGTGCCAGGCGCACTGCCCGAAGAGCATCACGCTCGACGTGATCGCGAGGCTCAACCGCGAGTACGTCCGCGCCCGGGTGAAGGAGTTCTTCTCCTCCACCGGGAAGCCCCGCAAGGGCGGCGACTGACGCGGGCGAAGCCCGGCCGGGGCTCCTCCGCCCTCAGTCGGCCGTCTCGACGTCGCCCGAACGCAGGACGACGCGGTTGTTGCCGGTCGCTTCACGGACGGCGGACAGGAAGGCCGCCGCCCCGGCCGGATCGCGCAGCACGACGTCGTAGGAGGCCTCAAGCTGAAGGCCGGCCTGCACGTTCTCCAGGGACCGCAGGTCATGCCGCGCAAGATGCGCCGCGAAGGCGGGGGCGAGCAGCGCGCCGGGATCCTGGTCGGCGCCGAGGCGCACGCGCAGGCGCAGGGGCGCCGGCGCGGCGGCGAAGAGGTTCGCCTTCGTGAGCAGCAGCGCGAGGCCGCAGACGGCCGGTACGGTGACGAGCGCCAGCACGTACTGCCTCGCGCCGACCGCGAGTCCCGCGCCCATGGCGAGGAACACGAACGCGATGTCGCGCGACTGACGCACGGTGCGCCGGAAGCGGATGATGGAGAAGGCGGCGAACATGCCGAAGGCGGCGGCCGCGTTGCCCGAGACGACCATGATGGTCAGGGTCACGACGGTGCCGAGGATCACGAGGGTGTGCACGTAGTCCTGGGAGTAGCGGTCCGGGCCGCACACGGAGCGGTAGGTGCGGCCGACGAGCGCGCACAGGCCGAAGCTGAGCAGCACCGCGAAGAGGATCTCGAGCACCGCGGGGGAGGGCGCGCCGAAGGACTTCGGGATGAGCAGCGCGTGCAGGCGCTCCTCGAGGGTCGGGGCCTGGGCGACGAGGGGGAGGTTCAGGAGCATCGGGAAAGGGGGGTGAGGGCGGCCATGCCGGCGGCGTACTTGCTGAAGGGGCGTGGACGAATCCCAAGCCGAGAGAGCAGGAGGGCAATCTCCAACGGCACGGCGCCCTCGCCCTTCACTTCGAGGACCAGCCGGCCCTCGTCGAGGGCGCGCACGGTGAACGCGCGGTCATCGGGCGTCGCCCGGAGGTCCTCGTGACGGACCATGAGGTCGCGGTCCAGCGTCAGGCGGAGCGCGCCCAGAGACCACGCCCTGCGGTCGTAGCGCATCACGCAGGCCGGCCTCAGGCCGGCCCGGCGGGCGTAGTCGGCGATCTCCCTCGCCGCCGCACGTTCCCCCGGTTCCAGTCCGGCGGCACGGTCCGAGTCCCCGCGGGCCAGCGCGGCGCAGGCCTCCGGAGTTCCCCGGGCCCGGACTTTGGCCCCGTTCGCGCCGTCCCGGCGCTTGAGCTCGACGAACGTCGTCGGCGCGATGCGGCCGTCGGCGCTGCCGTAGCAGCGCACGCGCACCTTGCTCCGGAAGGGCGTCCCGCGGCGCTGGGCCTCGAGGGCGGAAAAGTCAGGACAGTCGTGATACAGCGTGACGACGGGGTAGGAGCCTCCGGCGAGCGCGTCGGGCGTGAGCGCGGGACCGAGCGCCGACACGAGGGCGTCGGCCTGGGCGAAGCCCACGATGAACTTGTGCTCGAAGCGCGCGGACATCGCTCAGGGCAGGCGGACCAGGGAGATGGTCGAGCGGTCGATCCAGGCTTCGCCGCCGGCGGCCTTGAGCTCCATCACCAGCGTGGGCTCGGATTCTTCGGCCAGGGCGAAGTCGGCGCTCACCGAGCGCCAGGTCTGGGTGCCGGTCAGGGATTTCACGGCAGGGTCCTCGGCCTGTCCGGAGAGACGGATGCGGAAGCCGGGGCCCTTGGCCGGATCGGCCCTCACCTCCTTGGTGCGCACGCCCGCGGTGAGGCGGTAACGTCCGGCCGGCAGAGCCAGCTGCAGCCGCCAGTCCGCTCCGCCTTCGGCGTCGACGCCCAGCCGGAAGACGCCCTTGCCGTCGAGGTCGGTCTCGTTCGCCTTGGCGTCCTTGTCCGTCGAGCGGCTCCACCGGTAGACGCCGAGCGCGGCCGCTCCGCCGGCGCGGCGCAGGCGGGAGGCGTCTTCAAGCTGCTGACGCACGGTCTCCAGCCGCCTCCGGATGCTTTCGGAGGCGTCGCGGCCGCGGTCGGCGAAGCGCTTGGACTCCTCGGCGGAGATCGGACGCAGCCGCAGCTGGACCGCCTCGGCGACGACGAGCGCGCGCTTGGGCCAGTCGACCGGCCGGAGGGAGCGCTCGTAGACCTGCACGAACTGCTCGCGGTAGCGGGCGCGGATGGCCGGGTAGGACCACAGCGCGTCCGGCACCAGTCCGCCTGGGCGGCGGAAGACGTACCAATGGTCGTCGCCGAAGACCTGGTCCATCCCGTGCAGGATGAAGTGGAAGCGTCCGTCGGTCCGGTTCTCGTAGATGCGGTAGTTGTTCCGGTTGAAGGAATAGCCGTCCCAGTGGCAGAATACCTGTTCCATCGCGAGGTGCCGCAGGTAGGCGTCGACGTCCACCACGGCGTTGAGGCGCTCGGCCCGTTTCGCCGGATCCTGCTCCTGGCAGGCGCCGATGAGCTCCATCAGCCGCCGGTTGTCCTTGGGGTCGCCGCGGTCGACCTCCATGTCGGGCCGGATGTCGGCCACGAAGCCCCCGTCGTAGAGGTGGCCCTTGGTGTCCTTGAAGAAGTAGCCGAGGAACTCCGCGTTGAAGCCCTCCTTGAGCACGTAGGGTCCGAGCGCCTTGCCGTTGAGCGAGACCCAGGCGTGGGTGCAGCGCGAGGCGGGCACGCCCGCCTTGCGGGCCATCTCGCCCGCGAGCAGCTCGAGCAGCATCGTTCCGTCCTGCGCGCAGTTGTTGAGCTGGAACTTCCCGAGCCCCCGGAACTCCTGCTTCTTCTGCGTCTTGTCGGTGCGGATGGAGAAGCCGGGACGGGGGTCGGTGATCGGGCGGAAGCTGCCGGCCGAGCCCTTCAGCTTGATGTGGCAGTCCTTGAGCGTGGCGCCGCCCTGTTCGGCGAGGACGAAGTCGACCCATGCGCGCGGATCCTTCTCCAGCGCCTTGAGCGCCGAGGGGTCGAGACGGAGGTCGATCCGGGGCAGGGCGCCGGCGAAGAGCGCGTCGGGCGAGACTTCGCCGGGCCCCTGCTGCGCCATCAGTCGCGATGCCGCGAGGGCGGCCAGGAGGGCAGGGCGGAGCGCGCTCACGGCGTTCCAATCTGCAAGCGGCCTCATCGCAGTCAACGGCGCTCCGGTTCCCCGAACAGCGTCGCGCAGCTTTCGTCCAGGCCGCCCGGACGGCTGCGACGCAGCCAGGCCGCCCGATGCCGGGCGAGCAGCGAAGTCCGCTCCTCGGAGGGAAGGGCGGAGCCCTGCGCCCGACGGAATCCGGCGGCGGCGAGGTCGACGCCGAGCGTGAGCTCCTCGCGCACACGGGCGTCCGCGATGCCGGCGGCCGCAGCGCGGCAGCGCTCCAGGTGCGCGAGCGAGGCCTCGACCTCCTCCGCTTTCACGCCCTCGAGATGCCCGGGCAGCGCATCGGGCGCGCAGGTGAGGAAATCCCACGACAGGCTGCGGTTGCGCACCGCCTTCGTCGTGAGCCCGTCCAGTCCGCCCACGAGGCGCAGCGTCTCCGCGACGGCGGCGCCGTCGGCGGCGGAGAGGCCGCCCAGCGCCGCGCATCCGCGCGCGAAGTCAGGCGAGAGGTTGGCCGTGTGGCGCCAGGCCATCGCCAGGCCCGCCGTCATCGGCAGCCATGAAGTCGGCCACGGCTGGTGATGCCCGCCGTCGCCCCAGGTGGTGAGCAGGATGCCGCTGGCGCCGTGACGGAGGGCGGCGGCGACGGCCTCGGCCTGGTTGGTGAGCGCGTTGTCCAGCCGCCCCGTGAAGCTCTGCCAGGCGGAAGTGCCCGGAGCGGCGACGAAGTCGCGTCCGAGCTCCCTCAGACGGCCGCATTGGGCGTCGAACGGATGGCCGGCGTCGTAACCCCACACCACCGGCGTGGCGTCGGCGGGCGCGTCCTGCGCGAGCGCAGGGTCCTCCATGAGGATGTCGGCCCAGAACATCGGACGACGGCCCCGTTCCGAGGCCAATGCGCAGATCCTGCGGAGGTGGTCGAGATAGACGCGCCTTTTCCCCCGTGCCGCCACCGCCTCCTTGCTGCGGCCCTGGCCGAGCTCCCAAGGTTCGTCGCCGCCGACGTTGACCTGGCGGCTGCGGAAGTGCGGCAGCAGCCCGTCGAGCAGACCGCCGACGAACCGGAGCGAGGCCTCGTCCGGAAAGAGCGTGCCGGGGATCGGCTTGAACTGCCCCGTGAGCGGGTGCGTCCAGCCGTCGGGACATTCGGCGAGCGGACGGTAGCGCGGATGACGCAGCCAGCGTTCCATGTGGCCGAAGGTGTTCAGGTTGGGGACGAGCTCGATGCCGCGGGCGGCGCACGCGTCGTCCAGTTCCCGCACCTGCTCCGGCGTGAGCGGGGAGGCGTCGCGCCACGCGTCCTCGTGTCCCGGGAAGGCGAACGCGTGCTCCACGTAGAGCTGGAGCTGGTTGGCGCGCAGCGCGTGGAGGCCCTCCGCCAGCGCGATCAGCTCCTCCTGCCGCGGGATGCGCAGGCGTGAGACGTCGAGCATGAAGCCGCGCACGGGCAGGTCGGGCCCGTCGAGGATCTCCAGCCTCGGGAGCGCGTCGGGATTCTGCGCGTGGATCTGCCGCAGCGTCTGCGCCGCGTAGAGCGAACCGCGGGGGCCGCCCGACCTCACGTGCACCCCGGCCGCGCCGACCTCGATCCGGTAGTCCTCTTCGCCGAGCGATTCGTCCCGCTCGAAACGGCAGGCCCCGCCGCCCCAGGCCTTTTCCGCCTCGGCGACCGTGCGCGGGAGGGATTCCAGGAACCGCCGGGTCGGGTGCGGCGCGGGCGGGACCGGCAGGAAGCCCCCGAGCAGGGTCAGTTCCCGCGGACGGGGCAGCAGCACGGGCAGGCTGGCGCGCATCCTCCGAGGGTTGGGGAGGGCGCCCCGCCGGGCAAGCCGCCATCCGCGGTTCCCGCTTGGAGTCCCCGACGCGCTCGCCTAAATCACCCGCCCAACCCCGTCCCCATGTTCCGTCCTTTCAGCCTCCTCTTCCTTGCGGCCGCCGCGAACGCCGTGCCCGCCGGCTTCGCCATCCGCGACTACGTCGGCACGCCCCAGGAGCCCGAGCTCTACCCGACCGCCGTGTCGGCCTCCTATGACGGCGACCTGTACGTCTCCTCGGACAAGAACGGCTCCCTCGGCCACATCAAGGACATGGGCCGCATCCTCGTGGCCAAGGACCGGAATCTGGACGGCGTCGTCGACGCCATGGTCGAGTACGCCCGGGTGGACAGCCCGCGCGGCGGCCACATCGTCAACGGATCCTTCTACCTCGTCCACCCGCCCTTCCTGAGCGTGTTCCGCGACAAGGACGGCGACGGCAAGGCCGAGGAGCGCAAGCTGCTGGTCGACGGGCTCGGCGGCGGCATCGAGCACCCCCGCGGCGCCGACCACACCACCAACGGCTGCCGCATGGGCATCGACGGCTGGCTTTACATCGCCGTGGGCGACTTCGGCGCCGGCCTCGTGCGCGACAACGACGGCGCCATCGGCACCGGCGACGGCAAGCGCGTCACCCTCTACGGCGGCGGCATCATGCGCGTCCGCCCTGACGGCACCGAGCTCGAGGTCTACTCCGAGATGACCCGCAACAACTGCGACGTGGCGATCTCGCCGACCCTCGACCTCTTCACCCGCGACAACACCAACGACGGCAAGGGCTGGAACACCCGCTTCCATCACTTCACCTCGCTCTCCAACCACGGCTACCCCCGCCTGTACAAGAACTTCGCCGAGGAGGCCGCGCCGCCCCTCGCCGACTACGGCGGCGGTTCCGGCACCGGCGCCCTCTGGATCTCCGAGCCCGCCTTCCCGGCGCCCTTCAATGAGGCGCTGCTCACCTGCGACTGGACCACGGGCACCGTGCACCATCACCCCCTCCGTCGTTTCGAGTCCACCTTCGTCGCGCAGCAGGAGACCTTCGAGAAGCTCACCCGCGCCGTCGACGCCGACGTCGACGCCCGCGGCCGCCTGTACCTCGCCGACTGGCGTGACGGCAAGTTCAGCTACGCCGGCGCCGGCAAGCAGGTCGGCAAGGTGCAGATCCTCACCGTCGAGGGCGGCAAGCCCGCGCCCTTCGTCGACGTCGCCAAGGCCGCCGAGTCCGACCTGCCCGGCGTGCTCCGTTCGGCCAGCGCCGTCCTCCGCCTCGAGGCCTCGCGCCGCATGGTCGACGCCGGCCTGACCAAGCTCGCTCCCGCCGTGCTCGCCGTCGCCGGCGACGGTTCCGCCCATCTCCACTCCCGCGTCGCCGCCATCTTCACCTACAAGCAGCTCCTCGGCGCCGGCGCCAACGCCGCCCTCGCGGGTCTCGCCAAGGACGCCGCCGTGCGCGAGTTCGTCCTCCGTGCGATCGCCGACCGCACCACCCAGCTCGACGGCGCCCCCGCGCAGCTGTTCGTCGACGCCCTCAAGGACGCCGACCCCCGCGTCCGCCTCCAGGCGCTCGTCGGCCTGCAGCGCCTCGGCGCCAAGGGCGTCTCCGGCGCGATCCTCGAGGCCGCCTCGTCCTGGCCTTCCGACGAGTCGAAGCTCGGACCCGGAGAGCACTACCGTCTCCCGCACACCGCCGTGGCCGCCCTCGTCCGCCTCGGCGACGCCAAGGCCTGCCTTGCGGCGGCCGCCAGGCCCGCCACCCGCGCGCTGGCCTTCCGGGCCCTGCAGGGCATGCACACCGAGGAGGCCGTCGCCGGTCTCGCGGCCCTCTCGCTTTCCGGCGATGACGCGCAGCGCGCCGGCGCCGTGGCCGCGCTCGCCCGTCTCTACTTCACCGAGGAGCGTTGGAACTACAAGGACTGGTGGAGCACCCGTCCGGACGACCGCGGACCTTACTTCAAGCCCACCGAGTGGGCCCTGACTTCCAAGGTGCACGCCGCGCTCGAGGCCGCCTACGCCAAGCTGCCCGCCGGGCTCCGCATGGGCGCGCTCGACCTGATGGCCAGGAACCGTATCCCGGTCGTGAGCCTCAAGCTCGAGGGCGTCGACCCCCTGCGCCTCGTCATGGCCTCGCTCGCGCTGCGTCCGGCCGACGTCACCCTGCTCACCGAGGCCGCCCTGCAGGCCTCCCGTCCCTGGAACGAGCGCGTCGACTGCTACCGCGCGCTGCTCAAGGCCGAGGGCGACGAGGGCCTGACCGCCCGCGTGAAGGTGCTGGCCGCGTGGTCCAAGGATCCCAAGGCGTCCAACGCCGCGCTGCAGGCCGTGGAGGACTTCATCAACGAGGCCGAGCGCGGCAACCAGGTGGACAAGCTCCGCTCGATGGCCAACCGCGCCGATGACGCGACCTCGACCCTCCTGTGGAAGTCGCTCTTCACCGTGCTGCGCAGCCCGCTCTCCAAGGACCAGTGGAAGAAGAAGGTGCAGGACCACGTGAACAAGAACCCGCGCGACCTCGGCTTCTTCCACGCCGTCGCCGAGATGGGCCTCACCGGCTTCGACAAGCAGCTGCAGGCCGGCATGACCGGCGACAACGTCCTCCAGATCAACGCCGCCAAGGCCGCCCTCGAGGCCTCGCGCAAGGCCGCCGCCCGCAAGGGCAAGCGCGTGGCGCAGCTGCCCGTGGCCGAAGTCTCGGCCGCCGCCCTCAAGGGGCGTGGCGACGTGAAGCTCGGCCAGAAGCTCTTCACCCAGCAGGGGTGCATCGCCTGCCACAGCGTCGATCCCGCCGCCGAACAGAAGGGTCCCTACCTCGGCGCCGCCGGCGCCAAGTTCGCGCGCGACTACCTCGTGGACTCCGTGCTCGAGCCGGGCAAGGTCGTCGCCCAGGGCTTCCAGACCGTCGTCTTCACCATGAAGGACGGGGCCGTGCACAACGGCTTCGTGACCGGCGAGGCCGACGGACGCATCACCCTGCGCAACATCGCGGGACAGGTCACCCTCCTGAAGCGCGGCGACGTGAAGGAGGAGAAGCATCTGCCTCAGTCGATGATGCCGGCCGGCCTGGCCGCGGGCCTGACCGTCGAGGAGTTCACCTCCCTCGTCGAATACCTGGCCTCCCTCCGCGCCGTCGGAGGCTGATCCCGGGCCGAACCCGGGGCATGAAGGGCGCCGCAAGGCGCCCTTTTCGCGTCGCTTTCCTGTCCCCGCCCCCGCCCCTGTCCCTGTCCCTACCCCTGTCCCTGCCCCTTTTTTAAAACGTATCTATCCATCCTGATACGATGATGGATGCTTGCTTTCGGGGCCGTTTCCTCCATGGTCCTTTCACCATGGCGAAGTCCTCCTCCTTCATCTTCTCTTCCGAATCCGTGGGCGAGGGCCATCCCGACAAGGTGGCCGACAGCATCTCGGATTCCGTCCTCGACGCCTGCTTCGCGCAGGACCGCTTCTCGCGCGTCGCGTGCGAGACCCTGGTCAAGAGCGACCACGTCGTGATCGCCGGCGAGCTGACCACCAAGGCCCGCGTCAATTTCGAGCAGGTCGTGCGCGCCGCCATCCGTGAGATCGGCTACGTGAACGACGACGACGTCTTCCACGCCGACAAGGTCTTCATCACCAACCTCCTCACCCAGCAGTCGCCCGACATCGCCCAGGGCGTCGACGAGCGCAAGGCCGAGGGCAAGAAGCACGCCAAGATGGGCGCCGGCGACCAGGGCATCATGTTCGGCTACGCCTCCAAGGAGACCCCGGAGCTGATGCCCGCCCCGGTGATGTTCGCCCACCGTCTCAACCGCGCCCTGGCCCGCATCCGCAAGTCCGGCGCCCGCGGCACCGAGTGGCTGCGTCCCGACTGCAAGTCCCAGGTCGCCGTGCGTTACGAGGACGGCCGTCCCGTCGCCATCGAGAACGTCGTCATCTCCACCCAGCACACCGCCGACGTCTCGCACCGCCAGATCGAGAAGTTCTGCGTCGAGCAGGTCGTCCGCAAGGTCCTGCCCGCCTCGCTCCTCTCCCGTCGCACCGAGTTCCTGATCAACCCCACCGGCCGCTTCGTCGTCGGCGGGCCCCAGGGCGACTGCGGCCTCACCGGCCGCAAGATCATCGTCGACTCCTACGGCGGCATGGGCCGTCACGGCGGCGGCGCCTTCTCGGGCAAGGACCCGACGAAGGTCGACCGTTCCGCGGCCTACATGGCCCGCTGGGTCGCCAAGCACATCGTCGCCTCCGGCGCCGCCGAGCGCGTCGAGATCCAGGCCGCCTACGCCATCGGCCATCCTGAGCCGACCAGCCTGCACGTCGACACCTTCGGCACCGGCAGCGTCTCCGACGAGCGCATCCTCCGCGCCGTGAAGAAGGTCTTCCTCTTCAACCCCGCCGAGATCATCCGCCAGCTCGACCTGCGCCGCCCGATCTACCGCGCCAGCACCCACTACGGCCACTTCGGCAAGAAGGGCCTGCCCTGGGAGACCACCTCCCGCCTGGCCGCCTTCCGCAAGGCCCTCGGCGCCTGACCTTCACACACCATGCCCAAGAAATTCAACGATTACGAAGTGGCCGACCTCTCCCTCGCGGAGTGGGGCCGCAAGGAACTCCAGGTCGCCGAGCACGAGATGCCCGGCCTCATGGCCCTGCGCGCGAAGTTCGGCCGGAAGAAGCCCCTGAAGGGCGTGCGCATCTCCGGCTCCCTGCACATGACCGTGCAGACCGCCGTGCTCATCGAGACCCTCGCCGAGCTCGGCGCGGACGTCCGCTGGGCCTCCTGCAACATCTTCTCCACCCAGGACCACGCCGCCGCGGCGATCGCCAAGGCCGGCCTGCCCGTCTTCGCCTGGAAGGGCGAGACCCTCGAGGAGTACTGGGAGTGCACCATGCGCGCTCTCACCTGGCCCGACGGCAGCGGCCCGCAGCTGATCGTCGACGACGGCGGCGACGCCACGCTCCTCATCCACAAGGGCTACGAGCTTGAGAACGGCTCGAAGTGGGTGAACACCCCCTCGGAGTCCGAGGAGGAGCAGATCATCAAGAACCTGCTCAAGAAGGTCGCCAAGCAGCGTCCCGGACACTGGCACAAGGTCGTGAAGGAGTGGAAGGGCGTCTCCGAGGAGACCACCACCGGCGTCAAGCGTCTCTACCGCATGCTCGAGGAGGGCTCCCTGCTCGTCCCCGCGGTGAACGTGAACGACACCGCGACCAAGTCGAAGTTCGACAACCTCTACGGCTGCCGCGAGTCCCTCGTGGACGGCATCAAGCGCGCGACCGACGTGATGGTGGCCGGCAAGGTCGCCCTCGTCATCGGCTACGGCGACGTCGGCAAGGGTTCGGCCCAGTCCCTCCGCGGACTCGGCGCCACCGTGCAGATCGCCGAGATCGACCCCATCTGCGCCCTGCAGGCCGCGATGGAGGGCTACCGCGTCGTCACCGTCGAGGACACCCTCGGCAAGGCCGACATCTACGTCACCGCGACCGGCAACAAGGACATCATCACCCTTGAGCACATGCTGCGGATGAAGGACCAGGCGATCGTCTGCAACATCGGCCACTTCGACAACGAGATCCAGGTGACCCGCCTCAACGCCCACAAGGGGGTGAAGAAGGACACCATCAAGCCGCAGGTCGACCGCTACACCTTCAAGGACGGACGCCAGCTCTACATGCTGGCCGAAGGCCGCCTGGTGAACCTCGGCTGCGCCACCGGCCACCCGAGCTACGTGATGTCGACCTCCTTCGCCAACCAGGTCCTCGCCCAGCTGCACCTGTGGGAGACCCGCGCCCAGGCCAAGCCCGGCGTGGCCCTCCTGCCCAAGCACCTCGACGAGGAGGTCGCCCGCCTGCACCTGCAGAAGATCGGGGCGCGTCTCACCAAGCTGTCGAAGGACCAGGCCGCCTACATCGGCGTCCAGGTCCAGGGGCCGTACAAGCCCGACAACTACCGCTACTGAGCGGAGTCTCCAGCCGTCACCAAGGGGCCGCGCAAGCGGCCCCTTCTGTTTGGCTCACTTGCCCGCGGTGCGCTGGGCGCGGTACCAGCGCAGGGCCTCGAGCTCGCCTTTGGACGAGGCGATCTCGAAGTAGGTCTCGAAGTCCTCCCGGTTCATCTTCGTGAGGCCGGGGGCGTCCTTGGTCAGGTCCTTGATCTCGTTGAGCGAGGTCTGGAGGGACACGAGGCGTTCGCCGGCGGTCTGGCCCGAGGGGTCGATGACGGTCAGGGGGTCGAGCTGCTCGACGAAGGAGCGCTCCAGGCTGATGCCCGTGAGCTGGTGGATGAGCATCTGGTCCTCGCCCTGCAGGCGCTGGCCCAGCGCGCGACCGGCTTCGAAGGTGGGCGCGGCGGCGTCGATGTCGCCCTGCGCGATGAAGACGTTGAGCAGGTCGCCGGCGCCTCGGCCCACCGCGGCCATGCTCTGGACGGCCACGGCGTCCATCGCGCCGAAGGCGGCCAGCTTCGCGGCGAGCGGCTCGTATCCCGCCTGCATGAACGCCTCCTCCGCGCCGGCCATGGCCTCCTTGCCGTAGTCGGCCAGCGGGCCTTTCTCGATCGAGTCGAAGAGCGCGGCGGCGGCGCGGCCGTAATCGCCGGCGGCGAGGTCACGCTGGGCGGCGAGGTAGTCGCCGATGGGGTTGTCGGGCTTCAGCTGACGGAATACCTCGAGCGCGGAGGAGCGCTCATCGGGCGTCTCGCCGCGCAGCGCCAGCTCGAGCTGCGCGGCGGGGCTGGTGCCGTCGGCGTTCACCGCTTCTCGCAGGTAGGCGAGGTCCTTGGTCAGGCGGAACGCGCAGATGAGGCTGGCCGTGGAGCGGTCCTTGGACTCGAGGTAGGCCTCCACCTGCTCCCTGCTGAGCTGCGGCAGCTTGCCTTCACGGACGCCCTCGAGGACGCGTTCGTAACCGACCGTCGCCGCCTTGCGCACGGGCGCGTTGAGGTCGGCCGCCGAGCGGGCGGGCACGTCGCCGCGCGGCAGCGCGACCTCGCGTCCCTGGGTCCAGGGGCCGGGGATCTCGAACTTGCGTCCGAAGATCGCCCAGACGAGGGCCGCTCCGGCGACCACGCCGAGCAGGAAGCGGCTGCCGCCGGGTGACGGCTCCTCGTCCATCCGGTCAGACCTTCTCGAGCGACCAGGGCTTGCGCAGCTCGCGGGAGAGCATGGCGGTCGCGCCCGTGTCGTTGATGAACTTGCCCGCGGCGCCGTCGAACTTCAGCTTGCGGCCGGTGAACACCGCGGCGTTCCCGAGGTGTCCGACGGCCGTGGTGTGGTGCGCGGCGAGGGCGTGGGCCACCGGGCGACGGCGGCTGCGGACGCAGTCGATGAACTCCTGGTGGTGGTCGGTCGTGCCGGGGCAGCGCCACGCGTCGGGTCCGAGGTCCTTGTCCCAGAGCCCCTCTACGGAGCAGGTCTGCTTGCCGCGGTTGACGTAGATCTCGCCCTTCTCGCCGTGGAAGCGCACGCCCATGAACTTGCTGCTGATGCTGACCGCGAGTCCGTCGGCGTAGGTGACGGTGTAGTCGTAGTCGCGGTGCGTGTCCCAGGGGCCTTCGCGCAGCGTGCCCGTGCCTTCGACCGCCACCGGGAATTCGCCGTCCTTGCCCATGGCCCAGAGGGCGATGTCAGGATGGTGGCAGACCCAGTCGAGCAGCTGTCCGCCGCCGAAGTTGGTGTGCCAGCGCCAGTGGAAGTGGAAGACGCGCGGGTCATACGCGAACTCGGCGGAAGGGCCGACCCAGAGGTCGTAGTCGACTTCCGCCGGAGGCTTCTCGCCGGCCTTCGGCGCCTCGGGCATCTGGTGTCCGTTCGGTCCGGTCCCGACCTCGACCTTGTGGATCTTGCCGATGGTGCCGTTGCGCACGAGCTCGATGGCGCGGCGGAAGTTGCCCGTGGAGCGCTGCCACATGCCGGTCTGCCAGACGCGGCCGTTGTCGCGGGCGGCCTCCACGATGGCGCGTCCCTCGGCGAAGGTCTTGGCGAGCGGCTTCTCGCCGTAGACGTCGACGCCGGCGCGCAGGAAGGCGCAGCTGATCACGCCGTGCCAGTGGTCGGGCAGGCCGTGCATCATCGCGTCGGGCTTCTCCTTGGCGAGCACCTCGCGGAAGTCCTGGTACACCTTGGGGGCGGACTTCTGTTTCGCCTCAACGGATTTGGAGGCGGAGTCGAGGACGCGGCGGTCGACGTCGCACAGGGCGATGACCTGGACGCCCTGTATGCCCATCAGCTTGCGGAGGTTGCCGCCGCCCATGCCCTTGAGGCCGATGCCCACGAGCTGGACGCGGTTGCTGGGCGCCACGGCGCCGTCCTTGCCGAGGGCGGACGCGGGGATGATGGACGGGAAGCTGAGGGCGGCTCCGGCCAGGGCGGAGTTTTTCAGGAAGGAACGACGGGAGGACTTGCTCATGGGGATGGGGTGGGGTGTTCAGTAAGGGTTCAGGCCGAGGGTGGCAACAGGGATGAGGGCATGAAGGAGGATAGAAGATGGAGGATGGGGGATGATGCAGGGGCAGGGACAGGGATAGGGGCAGGGGCAGGGATAGGGGCAGGGACAGGGGCAGGATTGTGGATGAAGGGTAGGGGATGTGGATTGACCGCCTATAGATCACCGCGGCTGACCAAGGCCGGTCAGCCCTGCCGGAGGGGTGAGGGAATCCTGAGGGACAGGCCGTGCCTTGGCCGTGGGGCCTTCCCGTTTGCCGCAGCCGGCTTACTTGCCGACGACCCAGCGGATGCCGCCCAGGAGGTGCCGGACGAAGAGGTCCTCGGAGAAGGACTCCTTCGTGTGGCCGCCGGCCGTGTAGAACATGCGCCCCTTGCCGACTTCCTTGCACCACGCCATCGGGTGATGGGCGCCCATGGCGGACTTGCCGGCGTCATAGGAGGTCTCATCGATGGTCAGCAGGATCTCGATGTCGCGCTGCATGGGCTTGCGGAAGTTGTACCACTCGTCGCGCCGCTTCCAGTTGCGGGGCAGATGGACGGTCGAGGGATGGTCCGTGACGGTCGGGCGCAGCACGGCCTCCTGGATCGCGGGATGTCCGTTGAAGGTGCCCCCGATCATCTTCCCGTACCACGGCCACTTGTATTCGGTGTCTGAGGCCGCATGCACGCCGACGAATCCACCGCCGGCCTCCATCCACTGCTCAAAGGCCTTGCGCCGGGCGGCGCCTTCCTTGTCGGCCGCGGCCTTGACCTCGGGCGCGGCGTCCTTGGGCACGGAGGGGGGCATGATGTCCCCGGTCGTGCTCATGAAGGCAATGACGCGGTAGCGGGCCAGGTTCTCGGAGGTGAAGACCGCGGAGTCCTCGGAGAGGTCGACCTGCAGGCCGAGGGACTCGAACTGCTTCTTCAGGAGCGCATTGCCGACCGGGATGGAGTCCTTGTGACGGAAGCCCGCGGTCTTGGAGAAGACGAGCGCACGGTCGGGTTCGGCGGCGAAGGCGACGGCGGCGATGAGCAGGGTGAGCAGGGAGCGCATGGGGATTGGAATAGGGACAGGGGCAGGGGCAGGGACAGGGGCTGAGCTCACTTCGCCGTTTCGAGCTTCTTGATGAGTCGTCCGAGGGCGGCCTTGGTCGCCTCGTTGCTCACGGACTGCTCGGCCTTGCGCAGGGCGGAAAGGTCGGCGGCGGTGGCGAGACGGAGCAGTCCCTTCTGGCTTTCCATCCGCATGTCTTCCTCGGCGACCGTCTCGCAGAGGGCTGCGGCCACCGCGCGGTTGTTGCGTGTCACTGAGGCGCGGATCAGTGCGGTCCGCGAGACGGAGGCCAGGCCCTTGTCCTTGATGCCCGCGATGAAGGCGTCGGTCACGCCGGGGCCCGCGGTCTTGCCGAGGGCTTCCGTGACGGCCTCCGCGAGCGTCTCGTCCTTGGCGAGGATGGCGAGGAGCGGCACGGCGCGCGCGCCGCCGATCTCGGCGAGCGCCAGGGCGGCGTCGACGCGCACGGGTGAGTCGGCCTTGCCGGCGAGCGCGGCGACGGCGTCGGCCGCCGAAGTGACCTTGGCCTCCGCGAGGGCGGCCAGCAGCAGGCGCGCGGTGTCGGCGTCGGTTTCGGCGAGCAGGCCGGCCGCGGCCTTCGCCAGCGGACCCGCGGGCTCGTCAAGCAGGCGTTCGCGCAGCGCGTCGACCGCGGCGCGTCGCACCTCGGGCGCGGAGGCCTTGTCGCGCAGCGCGTCGACGGGCGCGGCCTTGCCGGAGCGGAACTCCTTCAGCGCGGCGGCGTACTTGGCGTGATCCTTGCGTGCGGGCTCGGCGGTGAGCGCGGCGGCCAGGGCGAGGAGGAGCAGGGCGGGGCGGAGCATGGCAGGGACGTATGCCGAAGGTGACGCGGCCGGCCCTTCTTTCAATCCCGCACCCTTTCCCGTCCGCACTTTTACCCTTTCGCCGCCGCCGGGGGCGGGCAGGATGAAGGCATGTCCGAACCGCTGCATTCCCTCCGTGAAGCCAAGGCCCTGCCCCTCGGTTCACGCTTCCATGCCATCTGCGCCCTGGGCGAGGTCGCCGTGCGCACGGCCAAGAACGGCTCCCAGTACCAGGAGTTCACCGCGGCGGACGCCACCGACGACCTCAAGGTGCGCGTCTTCAACGACTCTCCCCTCCGCCAGGCCCTCGTCGGACTCAAGGCGGGCTCCGTCGCGCGCGTCAGCGGTTCGGTCGGCGAATACGTCGGCCGGCCCGACCTCAAGGTCGACGGACTCGCCCCGCTTTCGGACGCCGAGCGCGCCGACCCCTCGGTGATGGGCCGTCTGACGCCCGTCTCGCGTCACGACCCCGTGAAGATGCGCGCCGACCTCATGGGCATCGTCGGCCGCATCCCGCACGAAGGCCTGCGCAACACCGTCCTCTCCGTCTTCGAGGAGCATGGCGAACGCTTCTGTGAGTCGGTGGCCGCGACCGGCATGCACCACGCCTTCCGCCACGGACTGCTGGAGCACACGCTCCGCATGGCCCGGATCGCCGAGGCGGTCCTGCCCCTCTATCCGACCGTCGACCCCTCGCTCGCGCTGGCGGGCACGGTGCTTCACGACATCGGCAAGATCCAGGAGTATTACCGTCTCGAGCCCGGCATGGCCAAGGCCGGCTTCACGCGCGCCGGCAACCTGCACGGGCATCTCGTGCTCGGGACCTTCATCGTGCGGGAGCACGCCGTGAAGGCCGGGCTCGACCCCGCCCTGCGCGAACGCCTCGAGCACGTCATCCTCAGCCATCACACCCTGCGCGAATACGGCGCGTGCGCCACGCCGTCCACGCCCGAGGCGGTCCTCATCGCCCGCATCGACGACATGGACGCCAAGCTCTCGGCGGTCGAGGAGGAGCAGCATCGCGCCACGCCCGGCGCCGAGTTCGTGCCCCTGCGCGCCATCGACGGGTTCCTGCTGCTGACTCCGCCCAAGACCGGTCGCTGACTGATGGACGTCCGGGAGCTGGACTTCGACCTCCCGCCGGAGCGCATCGCCGCCGTGCCCGCGGCCAGGCGCGACGCCTCGCGCCTCCTGGTGGTGCGTCGCGCGACCCGCGTGATCGAGCACCGGGCCTTCGCCGAACTGCCCGGGCTGCTGCCGCCCCGCACCGCGCTCATCCGCAACAATGTCTCGGTCATCAAGGCGCGGCTGCACGGCGTGCGACCCACCGGCGGCAAGGTCGAGTGCCTGCTGCTGCGACCGACGCTCGATCCGAAGGAATGGTGGTGCATGCTGAGACCGGGCAGGCGCGCGGCCGATGCGGCCGGCTTCGACGTCGCCGGCGTGCGTGCCGCCGCGGTCGAGACGGCGGGCGGCGAATACCGCGTACGGTTCGAACTGGCGCCCGGCGACACCGTGGAGGCCCTCTCCGACCGCGCCGGCGAGCTGCCGCTTCCGCCTTACGTCGTCGAGGCGCGCAAGGTCCGGGGCGTCGACGCTTCCGATGACGACGCGCGCTACCAGACCGTGTACGCCGATCCTTCGGCGCGTCGCGCCGTCGCCGCGCCCACCGCGGGCCTTCACTTCACGCCCGAACTCATCGAGGAGCTCCGCCGTCAGGGGCACGACTTCCATGACCTCGTCCTCGACGTCGGTCCGGGCACGTTCCAGCCCGTGCAGACGGACGACGTTTCATCGCACGTCATGCATCGCGAGGCCTACCGGATCCCGGCCGCGACCTTGCGCGCCCTGCGCGACCGCCGTCCGCGTCTGGCCGTCGGCACGACTTCCATCCGCGCCGCGGAGGACGCCCTGCGGAAGCTGGGCGGAGACTTCGCCCGCGCCCCGGAAGGCGACTGGGTCGCGGACGCCTCGCTGTTCATCAAGCCCGGCGACAGCGTCGGCTGTGCTGAGATGATGCTCACGAATTTTCATCTGCCGAGGTCGACCCTGCTCTGCCTCGTCTCCGCGTTCCTCACGCCGGGCAGCCCTGAAGGCCTGTCCTGGCTCAAGGAGATCTACGCCGAAGCCGTCCGTCGTGAGTATCGGTTTTTCAGCTACGGGGACGCTATGCTCGTCCTCTGAGGCCTGTTTTTGCACGCTTTCAGCCCTGAAATGCGCCCGGGCGCGTTGACGGTGCAACCATGGCCGTCAACATGGGTCACAGAGCCATGCCCCGTCTCTCCCCAGCCATCGGCGGCCTCCTGCTGTCCTGCCTGCCTCTCGTCGCCCAGATCGGCGACAAGTCGGACAAGCCCGGCGTGGTGCAGACGCCGATCGTCCCCGCGGACCTCATCCCGCCTTCGCCTCCGCTGACCCCTGAGCAGGCGCTCAAGTCCTTCACCGTCGCGCCCGGCTACCGCGTCGAGCTCGTCGCCGCCGAGCCCCTCGTGCGTCATCCGACCGTCCTGCAGTTCGGTCCCGACGGCCGCCTGTGGGTCGTCGAGATGACCGGCTACATGGAGGACTTCGACGGCACCACCGAAGATCAGCCGAAAGGCGCCGTCGTCGTCCTTTCCGACACCGACGGCGACGGACGCATGGACAAGCGGACTGTCTTCCTGGACAACATCATCCTGCCCCGCGCGCTCGTGCTGCACCGTGACGGCGTGCTCGTGGGCGCGCCCCCGCACCTCTGGTTCTGCCGCGACACCGACGGCGACGGCCGCGCCGATGAGAAGACCGAGGTCGCCTCGGACTTCGGCGTGCGCGTGGATCCTTCCCGCCCCCAGCTCGCCAATCCTGAGCGCGCTCCGAACGCGCTCCTCTGGGGCCATGACGGCTGGCTCTACGTCGGGGCGATGACCGCGCGGTTCCGCTACGACGAAGGACGCTGGATCCGCGACACGAGCAACTTCCGCGGCCAGTGGGGGCTCTCCCAGGACGACTATGGGCGCCTTTACTCCAACAACAACAGCGACCTTCTGCGCGTCGACGTCGTCAATTCCGGCTACCTCTTCCGCAATCCCAACCTCGGCCGCGCCACCGGCCTGAACACCAAGGCCGCCGTCGAGCAGGCCGTCTGGCCCGTGCGCGTGAACCCGGGCATCAACCGCGGCTACCGCCCGGAGATGCTCCGCGACAACCGCCTCAAGGAGTGCACCGCCGCGTGCGGCCCCTGGGTGTATCGCTCCGACCTCTTCCCGGCCGACGCCTACGGAAACGCCTTCATCTGCGAGCCCGCGGGCAACCTCGTGAAGCGTCTCGTGCTCAAGTCTGACGAGGCCGGCCTCGTCCGCGGCACTCCCTTCTATGACCAGAAGGAATTCCTCGCCTCCGCCGACGAGCGCTTCCGTCCCGTCAACGCCCTCACCGGCCCCGAGGGCGCCCTCTACGTCGTGGACATGCATCACGGCGTGATCCAGCACCGCATCTCGCTCACCAGCTACCTGCGCAAGCAGGGCGAGTCCCGCGGCCTGATCGCTCCGCACGGCATGGGCCGCATCTGGCGCGTCGTGCCCGAAACCCGTTCCGCCGCCGTCGCGCCCGGTCTCCCTTCCCTGAAGCCCCGCGACCTCATCGTCGAGCTTGCCAGCGGCAACGAATGGCGGCGCGAGACCGCGCAGCGCCTCATCGTCGAGTCCGGCGACAAGTCCCTCGCGTCCGCGCTCACGGAGTTCGGCCTGAAGACCTCCTCGCCCATGGGCCGCGTCCATGCCCTCTGGACCCAGCACGGCCTCAGGGCCGCTGACTGGGCCTTGGTCGAGGCCGGTCTGACCGACGCCGACCCGCGCGTCCGTGCCGCGGCCCTGCGCGTGTCCGAATCCCTCGTTTCCGGCGAGCGTCGCGGAGACGTCCTCGCCCGCTGGAACCAGATGGCCGCTTCGGAGTCCGTCGCCGAAGTCCAGCTCCAGCTCATCCTGAGCATGGGCGAGGCCAGGGCCTTGCCCGTCGATCTGACCGCCGCGCGTCTCGCGCAGCGCGCGTCCGGCCTGATGGCCGCGCAGGACGCCTTCATCAGCGGCGTCTCGGGACGTGAGCTCGAGGTCATGGAGGCCGTGCTCAAGGATTCCGCTTCCTACTCCAAGACCTTGCCCGCCGCGCTCCTCCGCTGCGTCTTCGCCGAGCGTCGCCCTGAGCGCGTCGCCCGAGCCCTCGCCGTCATCGGCGCCCAGCCCCTCCGTTCCACCCAGCTCACCTTGCTCGGTTCCCTGGCCGTGCATCCCACCGTCTCCGCCAAGCGTCCCGTCTCCCTGCCTGAAGCTCCCAAGGCGCTGCTCAAGTTCCTCGCGAGCAAGGATGCCGCGACTCTCAAGTCCGCCAACACCGTGAAGGCCTTGCTCACCTGGCCCGGCAAGCCCGGCGTCGCGACCGGTCCCAAGCCCCTGACCAACGAGGAGGCCCGCCTCTTCGACATCGGCAAGCAGACCTTCACCGGCCTGTGCGCCGCCTGCCACCAGCCCACCGGCAAGGGCCAGGAGGGCCTTGCTCCGCCCCTGGCGGAATCGGAATGGGTTCTCGGCGACCCTGAGACCATCGCCAAGGTCGTCCTGCACGGACTGCGCGGGCCCGTGAAGGTGAAGGGCGTGCAGTATTCCTTGGACATGCCCGCCGCGGGCTTCCTCACCGACGAGCAGGTGGCCGGCGTGCTCACCTACATCCGTCGCGAGTGGGACCATGAGGCCTCGCCCGTCACGCCTGACTTCGTCGCCAAAGTCCGTCTTGCCAACGCGCGCCGAACCGATGCGTGGACCGCGCCCGAGCTGGGCAAGAAGGACTGAACTTCGTCAGGCCTTCGGCACGAACCGTTCGATCCGCGACCACAGCCACGGGAGCAGAAGCAGCGCCAGCCCCGAGGCCGTGAGGTTGAAGGCCGAGTGCACGAAGGCCACCTGCATCCCCGGCTCATCCATCGCGGCCAGCAGCGGGCGGATCGCGTGCTGCATCACCAGGGCGAAGAGCGCCAACCCGCACACGTCCAGGCCCGAATTGAAGAGCGCCAGCCGGCGCGCGAACGGGCCCAGCGACCACGCCGTCGCGACGGCGACCCAGCCCGTGCCGAGGTTGGCGCCGACCACCACCCAGATCGAGAGCTCCGGCTCCAGCAGCCCGCCCGCCACCGAGAGCACCGTCATGCCGACGACCACCGAGGACGATTGGACCAGCATCGTCACGCAAGCCCCGAAGGCCAGCGCCAGCGTCGGCGTCGAGAGACTGTCGCGCCAGGCGAGCACGTCGGGAGTCTGGGCCAGCGGGAGCAGCGTCGAACGGATCAGTTCGAGCGCCAGGAAGATGAGTCCGAAGTGGAAGACCGGCTTGCCGTAGGGCCGGAGCCGTTGCGGCGCCAGCAGCGACCAGAAGCCCCCGGCCGTCATCAGGACCGGCCCGAGCGCCGTCAACTTGAACGCGATGAGCCAGGCCGTGGCCGTCGTGCCCACGTTAGCCCCGATCATGACCGTCCAGGCGGAGCGCATCGGCAGCGCCCGCCGTTCCGCGAGCCCCATCGTCACGAAGTTCACGACCGAGGACGACTGCACGAGCGCGGCGAAGGTCGCCCCCGTGAGCGCGCCCGTGAAGCGGTTGCCGGTCAGCAGGCGGAGCCAGCCGCGCAGCCGTTCGCCGCCCAGGTCCGTCACCTCCCGTGCGAAGTCGCGCAGGCTGTGCAGGTAGAGCATGACCGCCGCGACGGCGCTGAAGAGGATCTCCATCGCGCATCATTCAGACATGCGCCCGGTCAAGCGCAAGCGTCAGGGGCGGAGCCTCAGGTCGTCCTGGGTGTCTCCGCCCATGCGTCGGACGTCATGAGAGGGACCTTGATTGCGTTCCGCCGAGCCTCCGAGTCTGCGCGCATGAGCCGACCTCTTCTTCTGGCGCTGCTGCTGGGTTGCCTTCACCCCCGCCTTCTGGGCGCGGGTCAGGTCGACGGGAGCTTCGGACTCCTGCTGGATCTGGACCGGGATGGATTCATCGCGATGGGCGAGGGGTCCGGGACGGATCAGCCCTTCCATTGGTGGATCAACGACGATGACGACGAAGGGGACTGGCAGGCGGGCAAGGACACCCCTCGGGTTGGCCCGCCGGACTGGTCCACCCCGCGCATCGACGGACTCCGCGACCTCGTGGACTTCTTCCCCGTCTTCCTCGACTGCGGATTCCTGTACCGGATGAACGGTCTGCCTGGCTCGCGTTATGAGGTCAGGTGCCAGGGCGGCGGGCTGGAGGCCTATGCGGTCGGACTGAGTCCTGAAGACGCCGGCGGCCTGCATCGTCTCAAGGACCAGAAGCTGTTCGGCGAACATTTCGACCTTCCTTTGGAGGAGGCCCGGCCCATGGGTCTCGCCTCGGGCCAATGGGTGCATCTCTCCGTCGAGCACCTTTACCGGCTCTCGGTCGAGCAGGTCACTGGCGCCGCCATGCTCATCATGGAGGGACGCAAGGCCGGAAGGTTCGTCTTGGAGCTGCGGGTCACCACCGCCGCCGGCGAAGTCCACCTCTCGCGTCGTACGGTGGTCATCTCGCACGTCGAGACCATGTATCGGGAACTGATGACCGGCGACGGCGTCTCCCGTCTCGGGGAGCCGCGGGGGCTTCCTGATGCGGATCTGGCCCGCGGATGGACGGTCTTCATCCATGGTTACAACGTCCCGTCCCAGGCGGTCCGCGGATGGAATGCGGAGATGTTCAAGCGCCTCCACGCCCTGGGCTCCCGGCGGAAGTTCGTGGGCGTCCGCTGGCCTGGCGCCACCGGCCTCGATTACCATGCAGCCGTGCAGCGTGCGTTGCATTCGGGACGTTCGCTCGGGGCGCAGGCCGCCGCGGCGATCCGGGGAGGCCAGGTCGTGCTCATCGCGCACAGCCTGGGCAACGTCGTGGCCGGCGAGGCCGTCGCGCGCGGCGGCTGGAAGCCGGACAAGTATTACATGGTCAACGCAGCCGTGCCTGCGGAGGCCTACTCCGCCGGCCTTGCCGACCCGCACCAGGCCTTCCACATGACGGACGCGCGGTGGCGGGGCTACGATCGTCGGCTGCACGCCTCCTCCTGGCACGCCCTTTTCCCCGCGCAGGACTACCGCAGCCGGTTCGGCTGGTCCGGCGCCTTCAGCGACCTCCCCCTGTCCGTTCAGGTCATCAACGCCTATTCCGAAGGCGAGGACGTCACCAACTGTCCGGAAGAGGTCGACTCGGCCTCGCTGCTCTACGCCCTGGTCCATGGCAGGGATTTCAGCGACGGCGTCTGGAAGACGCAGGAGCTGCTGAAGGGCGTGCCCATGACGCGGTCGCTGGGGACCCTGTTCATGCGTCGCAGCCAGGCCGGATGGGATTTCAACGAGCGCTGGAAAGGGCGGTACGTGCCCAACGGTTTCCGTGAGCCCGGCGGACATCATCGGCGCATGACCCCGGATGAGGCCGCCCGCATCACGGATGAGCAGCTGCGCGCACAGCCCTTCTTCAGCAGGTTTCTCTGGGTCTGGCTGCATGACCGGCGCCTGCGCCGCCCGAACGGGTCGCAGCTGGAGTTCGCCATGTTCACCGATGTCCTGGCCCGTGGCGTTCCCGCCAGGAGCTACGCCGCCGGATGCCATGCGATGGCCGTGAAGCCGGTCGCCGATTTGAATCTGGAGTCGGAAGGGCGCATTCCGGCGATGGGCTGGCCTCAGGACGGCCACGAGGGCGTCAAGAAGGCCGGCCGATGGCTGCACAGCGATTTCCGCAACGTCGCCCTCCCTTACGTCCATCCTTTCTTCAAGCAGCTTTCCCAATGAGAACCTTGCTCGCCCTCCTGTTCTTCTCCGTCTCCGAGGCCGACCAGATCGTCGTGCGCGACTTCGAGGGGCGTCCTGTTCCGGAAGCGGCCGTGCGCGTCCTGCTCAGCCGCCGCAACTATCCCTTCTCCGACGGCTCGACGCTCCTGGCCGGAGTCACGGATGAGAACGGCCGCTGGGATTTCAAGCCCGGCGATCTGCACGTCTCCCGTGTGCACGTCGACAAGGTCGGCCATCATGAGGCGCGCATGGAGGGATTGAGGGTGCCTCAGGCGCCCAGACGTGAAGTCACCCTCCCAAGGAAAGGAGAGGCCGTTCCTTTGCATGCGAGAAAGGCCAACGCCGACCTGCCCGGGCACGTTTTCTCGGGCGTCGTTCCTTATGATTTCGAGAAAGGCGACCTGGTCGCGCCCGGTTGCAAGGGGTCGAGCCCGGACATCCTTGTGCGCCTTTCCGCAAAACAGCTGGGCTGGCATCTGACGAAGTCGCCCGAGGAGATCGATGCGTTCCTTGCGAAGGAGAAAGACCCCAGGGCCAGGGCCGGATTCATGGCCGTCCACGGGAAGTGGGAGCTGACGCTCGAGCTTCTCTTTCCCCGCGAAGGCGACGGCATCCTCGAGTCCCCCTACGCCGCCTACGCTTCCATGAAGCTGCCTTCGATGGCGCCGACGTCAGGCTATGTCGGCCGGCTTGCTCTGGACAACGAGGCGCATGCGCAGAAGGACCGCGGCTTCTTCCTGCGCGTCCGCACGGTCAAGGACGAGGCCGGCAACATCGTCTCCGCGAACTACGCCAAGATCTACGGCACGCCCCTCCTCAGTCCCGGGGGCTTCGCCTTCCAGTACTACTTCAATCCTGTTCCGAACGACCGTCGGCTTGAGTTCGACACGTCCCGCAACCTTCAGCGGCCCGGTAAGGATGCGGACGCGCTGGAGCGGATCCGCTGCGAAATCAGCTCCCCTTGAGCGCTTCGGCGGCGATCTCGTCCCAGAGGGCGTCGATGCGGTCGGGCGTGACGGGTCGCCTGCCGGCTTCCGAGAACCAGTAGCGCGCGTTGGAGAGGTCGCCCTCGATGAGGTGCAGGAGGGCGTGCACCCAGGAGCCGTGCGGGGTCTCGTCATCCTGGGCGATGGCGTGGGCGCGTTCCCAGTCGCCCCGCGCGATCCACCAGAGCGCCTCGGCGGCCGGCGTGAGCTTCGCGGGAGGCGCCTCCTGCGCCTTGGCCGACTCTCGCAGCTGCGCGGGGGTCATGCGGTCACTTCTTCTCCGCGGGCTTGCCGGGGGCGAGCGGGCGGTCCTGGGCGGCGATCACGGCTCGGTTCATCGGCCACTCGGGATTCTCCTTCGCCTCCCAGAGACGCAGGTCGCTGATGGAGCCTTCCGGTCCGGTCACGACCATGAAGCTGTGCTTGCCCTGGGCCAGCGCGGGATGGCGGCCCGTGGCGCTGTGGCCGCCGATGGTCGCGGTGACCTCGTCGCCCATCACCTCGATGAGGACCGTGTGCCACTTGCCGACCGCGAAGGAGGCCTTGTGCGTGGCAAGCGGGACGCGTTCATCGGGTCCGTCGCGGTCATTGTCGTCCTTGGAGATGCTGAAGCCGCCGGGGCTGAGGCTCACCGTGCAGAGGTAGGAACGCTCGTTGGTGAGCCGGAGCTGGATGTAGCGGTTCTTGCGGCCGTGCGCCGGATCCTTGTCCAGCGGCACGTCCTCCATGCGCAGCTTGCACTGCAGCACCAGCGAGTCGAAGCGGATCCCGTAGGACGCGGTCGCGGGATGCTTCACCTGCGGGTTCTCGGAGCCGTGCAGCCGGCCCTCGAGCTGCTTCCACTGGCCGCCGCGCGACTCGGGTCCCGTGCCGTGGATGAGCCAGCCCTCGAAGCCGCTGGCGTAGCCCTTGGGCTTGCCCGTGTGTTTCGCGACCGGCTTGGCGAAGTCCTCCTGATGCAGCAGCTTGACGCGCACCGTCATGACCGTGGGTTCGTCGGCCGCCGCGAGGGTGAGCGGCAGGATCAGGGCGGGGAGCAGTGCGCGTAGTCTCATGGGCATGGGACCATCATGCCGCAGGGTCAGTTCCGCCCGAAGCCTGAAATGGCGGTCATCCCCCGGACTTCTTCTTCCCCTTGCCTTTGCCCTTCTTCGCCTCGGTCGTCGCGGGCTGGCCGGCCGCAGGATCATTGGCCTTGGGCATCGGTGCGTTCACCTGCTTGCGCCAGGCGACCAGCTTCCCGTGCAGCTCCTTCGCCTTGTCGGGCATCGAGCCCGCGAGGTTCTTCGTCTCACCGAGGTCGTCCTTCAGGTTGTAGAGTTCCAACCGCCCGTCTTCGAGATACTCCATCAGCTTCCAGTCGCCCGTGTGGATGAGGCTCACCGGCGTGGTGCGCCAGAGGCCCGTGCCGGCGCCGAGGTAGCCCGGGAAGTGCTGGAAGATCGCCTCGCGGCCGAGGCCAGACTCGGGGTTCTTGAACAGTCCGGCGAGACTCACGCCGTCCAGCGTCTGGCGCGGCTTGGGCGCGCCGGCGAGCTCGAGCAGCGTCGGGTAGAGGTCCACGTGCGCCGTGGGGACGTCGGCCGAGGAGCCCGGCCGCGTGCGGCCCGGCCAGCGCACGATGAAGGGCACCCGCGTGCCGCCCTCGTAGAGCGAGCCCTTGCCGCTGCGCAGCGGGGCGTTGTCGGTGACGCCCTTGCCGTCCTCGCCCGGCGACTCGCCCTTCTTGGTGGCCTTGGCTTCGCGGCCCGGCTCGCGGATGAGGCCGTCGGGCCGGCCGTAGCCGCCCACGCCGCCGTTGTCGCTCATGAAGACCACCACCGTGTCTTCGGCCACGCCGGCCTCCTGCAGTTTCGTCATCACCCGGCCGACGCTTTCGTCGACGCTTGCGATCATGGCCCCGTAGGTCGGGTCGTCGTGGCCGCCCGCGCCCGGCTTGTCCTTGAAGCGCGCGATCAGGTCCTTCTTGGCATGGAAGGGCGCGTGCACCCCGAAGTGGGGCAGGTAGAGCAGGAACGGCCGGTCCTTGTGCCGACCGATGAAGTCCACCGCGCGGTCCGTCAGCCAGTCGGCCAGGTAGGGCCTGCCGGTCACGTCCGTGGGCGGGCTGACCTTGAAGTCGAAGTGCGCGCCCATCGAGACCAGCGCCTCGTCGAAGCCGCGCTTCGAGGGATGGAACGCGCCGCTCTCGCCGATGTGCCACTTGCCGAACATCCCCGTCGCGTAGCCCGCCTTCCTCAGCTGGTCCGCGAACGTGTCCCGGTCGAGCGGCAGGCTGGTGACGTTGTCGACCGGACGCAGCGGACGCTTCGACCAGTCGAACCGGTCGATGCCGCCCACCGTGTAGACGCCCGTGCGCGCGCCGTACTGTCCGCTGAGCAGGGCCGCTCGGGTCGGCGTGCAGTTCTGGCAGTGGTGGTGGTTCGTGAGGCGCATCCCGCCGGCGGCGAGCCGGTCGATGGCCGGCGTCTCATAATATTTCGACCCGAAGCAGCCGAGGTCGGTCCAGCCGAGGTCGTCGGCCATGATGAGCACGATGTTGGGCTGGCGGGCGCAGAGGGGCAGGGCGGCCAGCAGGAGCAGCAGGAGTCGCATGGGGCGTACGCAGGGAAGCACAGGGGCAACCCCGTGGCACCCGCAAAGTTCCGCCCGGCGGATCAGATCTCCCAGTCCGCGCCCTCGCCGTCCGTGGCGAGCTGGGCGACCGTGAAGCCGTTGAGCGCCTTCTCGAAGCGCTTGGAGACCTCGCGCCAGAGCGAGGCGACCGCGGGTCCGGAATCGCCCTTGAGCGTGATCTTCGTCTGCACCAGGTCCGGCTCCACCACCGCGAGCACCTGGCGCAGCGTGATCTCATCGGCCGGCCGGGCGAGACGGTAGCCGCCCGTCTTGCCGCGCTTGGAGTCGACCAGGCCGCCTTCGCGCAGTTCGTTGAGCAGTTGCACGAGGTAGTTGGAGGGGATGGATTCCGCCTTGGCGAGCTCCTCGATGCGCGTGACCGCCGCGCCCTTGTTGCGTCGTGCCAGCTGGGCGAGCACGCGCAGGGAGTATTCGAGCTTCAGGGAGGCTTTCATCGGCGGAGGTCGGCGGAGAGTTCAGGGGGATTTCGGTCCGCCGTCCACATGGATGAACGTGCGGCCGGCGGCCTCGTCGGGGAGGATGGGGGCCTTGGGGCGGGCGAAGACGGAGGTGCCGAGGAAGCAGATGCCGGAATTCTGGACCACCTGGATGGCTCGGTCGTCCCAGAGCTCGATCATCCCGAAGTCCTTGCGGTCCGTCACTTCGAGGTCGGGCAACCCGTTGGCCTTGAGCCAGGCCTGGGTGGCCTTGAGGCCTTCGGGGTCGCCGGCCCGGGCCGTGACGATCTTCACTCGGGCGCCCTTCTCGAGCCAGAGCCGCACGCGCCGCAACATCAGCGGGACCGCCGGGCCGATGTGGGACATCCCTTTCCAGGGCGTGGCCTCGGCGAGCGTGCCGTCGAGGTCGACGCCGATCCACGGCTGGAGGTCAGGAGGCCGCATGGATTCCTGCCTCTCCGCGGGCACGGGTTCGTCGGGCGCCTGGGAGAGGTCCGGGGCGCCGGTGACGAAGAGCCTGCGAAGCCAGGAGAGCACCCCGCATCCTTGTCCTGCCCGACCCCCGCTGACAAGCGGCTAAGGCGTCCGGGCGGGCTTCAGTCGCCGCCCCCGCCGTCGCCCCCGCCGCAATCGCCCCCGCCGTCGCCGCCGCCGGCGTCACCACTGTCGCCCCCGCCGTCGATGCCCGCCTCATGGTTGTCCGAGGTCGAGCCATCGGCCAGCCTCTCACCGGCCCCTTGGCCATGGCCGCCTTCGTCGTCCTTGTGTCTCACGACGCCGTCGTCACCGATCACATAGGGGTAGAAGGAGTCGACGCCCCTTCTTTCCTCCGACTTGCCCAGGTCCTTCGTGAAGAAGTGGACGATGCCGAGGGCCACCGCCGCGAACGGCAGCCAGCCCCATGGCGCCGGAATCAGGGCCAGGGCCAGCCAGCCTCCGACGAGGGCTGCCATGATGGTCAGGAGGGACTTCATCGGCGTCGGGGCGGTCGCTCGTGGTTAGCGTCATCCCGCGGGGAGGATTTTTCCAGAGATTTTTAGGCCAACATTATGGAGCTTGGCACGAAGACTCTCTTGACCCGCCGCATGCTTACTGAGGCCGAGACCGAGGACGCCCCTGCGGACTTGCCAGCCTCTTGGCGAAATAATAGGGGTCTGTTATGCCCATCCTGCGACTGCCGACGGCCGGCTGCGCCCTGCTCGCAGTCCTTTGTGCCAGGCTTCTTGGGCAATCGCAGCCTCTTGCTGATGACAAGAAGCTCGCACAATCGTTCGAGCAAGCCGCACGTACGGCCGGAGAAGCCGCTGCACTCTATGGTCGAGGGGTTGCCTGTATGGACTCCATGAAGAACGACGCCGAGGCCGCGAAGTGGTTCCGCAAAGCTGCTGATAAAGGGCACGCCGATGCCCAGCACAGCCTGGGATACATGTACGCCCAGGGAAAGGGCGTATTGAAGGATGATGCGGAGGCCGTGAGGTGGTACCGAAAGGCGGCCGACCAGGGAAGCGCTCTGGCACAATGCAGCCTTGGGTTCATGTACGGAGAGGGAAGAGGTGTTCCGAAGAATGACAAGGAGTCCGCCGGGTGGTACCGCAAGGCCGCAGAAAAAGGATTGGCCGAAGCCCAGTACAGCCTCGGCGTCATGTATGCCAACGGCAGGGGCGTTGAGAGGGACTACGCGAGCGCGGCGCAGTGGTGTCGGAAGGCGGCTGATCAAGGCGATGCCGATGCCCAATTCAAGCTTGGCAACATGTACGACAACGGCAGGGGCGTAGAAATGGATGACGCTCAGGCCGTCAGGTGGTATGGCAAGGCCGCGATCCAAGGGCATGCCTACGCCCAGCATGACTTGGGGATCATGCATGCCAAGGGGGAGGGCGTGCCGACCAAGGATTACGCCGAGGCCTGCGCCTGGTTCATCCTTTCGGCTTCCTCCGTGGAAGCCATGCCTAGCAGCCCGGAAGAGGACGAACTGAAAGCGGACATAATCAAGAGACGGGACGCTTTTGAAAAGCTCCTGACGCCACAGTCCAGGGCGCAGGCCCGGTTGCGCGCAGAGCATTTACGATTGATGATTGAGGCGTTGAAGAAGTCCGCCGCCAAGTAGGCCCTTGTTGCGCTGAGAATCATCCGACGATTGGTGGGCGGCCGTCTTGTTCCGTCTGGATCGTGCCTATGGTTCACGCCGGGTGCTCGGGGCGGGGGTCGAACCCGCACACCTTGCGGCGCCAGAACCACAATCGGTTGCGCATCTCGGATTGAAGGACTGTCCGTGCGTTTTTCCACGCTGCGGACTACTTCCGGACCACTCCCGGCTTCCAGAAAGTCCGTTTCGCCTCGGTGAGAACCACCAAGCGCACGCTCGTGCCCTTGCGTCAGTCGGCGGCCCTTTGCCGCAAGCGACCTGACCGCGCCTGGGCGGTTTCGTATCCGGGCAAGGTCATCGATGGCCGTCAGCAAGTCTCCAGGAGATTCTTTCGGCTGAAAGCCGACGCGGAGGCCTTTTGCGCCACCAAAAGGGCGGAGGTCGCCTCCTTGGGCGCTTTGGCAGATGGTCTGGACGATGAGGTGAAGCGAGAGGCGCTCTTCTGCATCGAGAAGCTCAAGCCCTTGGGGGTCAGGCTCTCCACGGCGGTGGATTGGTACGTTAAGAGCCAGCCCTCAGGGGGTGTTAGGGTCAGCCTGATGGAGGCGGCCAAGGCCTTGCAGCATCGTATCGTAGCCGATGGCTACTCAAAGCGCCACAGCCAGAACGTCGGCCAGATAGTTTCGGCGTTTGGCAGGGGTAGGCCAGAGGCCACCATCTCCGACGTCACCTCGGAGGAGGTGCAGGCATGGCTCGACGGGTATCGCACGAAGGCCGGCCAGCCTCTCTCCGTGGTCGCCTTCAATTCTTACCGACGCTACCTGTCGGTCTTCTTCAACTTTTGCGTAAAACGTGGGTGGGCCACGGTAAACCCGGCCGCCAGTGTCAGGTCGAGGAAGGTGGTCACGAAGGTGCCGCGGCTACTGACCCCGGCTGACCTTCGGGTCATCTTCAGCGCATGCCCGGATGAGCTGAGGCCCGTGGTCGCCGTCCAAGCGCTATGCGGGTTGCGCGTGGCCGAGGCCGCTCGGCTCAAGTGGTCCGATGTCCTCTTCACCGAGAACGGAAGCTTTATCCGCATCGGTGCCGACACCGCAAAGACCTCGCGTCGCCGGCTCACGCCGATGCCCGATGGGCTGGTCAATAGCCTGAAGCCGCATGCGAACCAGGCAGGCCATGTTTTCGGACCGGGGAAGGGGAGCGTGGACGCCCTCCAGCGGGCCATGGTTGCCTTCAGGAGGTCATTAGTAGGGGTTTCTTGGGGGCGCAACGCCCTGCGGGCGTCTGCCCTGTCTTACCGCCTTGCCCTGACCAAGGACGCGGCCGGTACGGCCTTTGAGTTTGGGAACTCTGCGGTCATCCTCCTTCGGGATTACCGTGAGCTAACCACCCCAGCGGTCGCCCAGGAGTGGTTTGCCGTCTCTCCATAAGATGGATTGAGCCTGACCTCGAACTAATGTCTCCTGCCAACCACTGATGAAAATCCGAGTAGCAGAGCTTTTTGCCGGTGTTGGCGGCTTTCGCGAGGCTATCGAATCCGACGGCCTTGGGGGCCGTTTCGAGGTTACATGGTCGAACCAATGGGAGCCGGCTGAGTTCAAGAAAGCCGGTAAAGAACAGAGCGCGAATAAAGTCTACATTGAGAAGTTTGGTCCTGCGGGTCACTATCCGGAGGATATCCACCTTGTGACGGAGTCGGGCAAGGACCTTCCCAAGGCGCTTAAGGAGATTAACATGCTGGTAGGTGGCTTCCCTTGCCAGGACTACTCCGTTGCCAAGCCCAAGAACGTGTCGAAGGGCATTCGCGGCCCGAAGGGCGTACTCTGGTGGAGTATCGAGAAGATACTTCGCGTTGCGAAGCCCGACTACCTGCTACTCGAGAATGTTGACCGCCTGATTAACTCGCCCTCCAGTAATCGAGGAAGAGACTTCGCCATCATTCTCAAAGGCCTTCAGCAGCTTGATTACGTCGTTGAATGGAGGGTGATTAACGCCGCAGAATACGGCTTCCCTCAAAAGAGAAGGCGCATCTTCATCTTGGGGTACAAGAAGGGCTCGAAGGTTTATCGTGCAACCTTCAAGGGCAGCCCGACGCCCGAAGACTTGATTTGCAAGGTTGGGGTTATGGCGAAGGCCATGCCGTGCAAGCCCGCCGAAGAGATGAAGAGTTACGACCTTCAGAAGGAGATTTCATCTGATGATTCCGCAAAGACCGAATACAAGTCCGATGACGACATGTCCCGCTTCGGGCCGGCAGGCGTACTTATGGACGGCAAGGCGTGGAGTTGCCTCGTCGATGCCGCTTCAGACGAGAAAGAGACGAGCCTCCGTGCCATCCTTATCAATCCAGCCAGGAAAAAGGAGGACAAGCTGCCCGCCAATAGCGCCTCATTCTTTATCAAGCCGGAGTCCATTAGCGAATGGGCTCGCGCCAAAGGTCGCAAGAACGAGCCCCGACGCAAGGGGCAGGTAATTTCGGCAGTCCTTAAGAAGCGCTTCGCCCTTCCTGATGCCGAGGTGAAGAAGCTCATCAAGCCCCTCGTCAAGGAACTCGGGATGGATGCCTCTTTCGATTTCAAGCACGCCGGCAACTCGGTTGCCGTAAGCATTGCTCGGGAAGAGGTGAACCAGCGAATACTTGCGGCTTATGGCGAACCCTTCTCGGCGAGCAGGCCCAACAAAGTCGACCGAAAGAAGCTCATCCAACCTCTTCTGGGTTCCGGCCGCGATAAGGCAGTTTGGGCAGGGGTCGTAGACGGGGTTCTTTCGATTGCCTTGGACCGTGCCGTTTCGCTCTTGGCGGTTAAGGACAAGGCTATTCAGCGAAGCCTTGTAGCCCCCCTTCGCCCACTCGTCGTGGCGGCGATTACCCAGCTAATCAAGGATAACCCGAAGTTTGATGAGGTCGTAGGCGGTAAGAAGGTCGTTATCACCCGGGATGAACTTGCCGACGAGAGCTTTGCTTACGGTTACAAGGAGGGCGGCTTGCCTTTTCCTGATGATGTCAAAAAGCCAGGGCGAACCATCATTACGTCAGAGGGGGGTCCATCAGTATCCCGATTCAAGCATGTCCTTTGCGACATCTGTGGTAGTGGTGCCTCGAGTCATAACCCCCCCCAGGATTGCATCGAGGCCGGGCGCCTCCGGCGCCTTTTCCCCGAAGAACTCGAGAGGATGAATGGGTTCCCCAAGTCTCATTCGCAGGCATGCGAAAGAATTGGAATCAGCGATGGAAGGCGTGCCTTTTTCATGGGCAACGCCTTGGTCGTAGGCGTTGTTGAGAAAATACTGGTTAAGCTCGCCCAGCGCGCCTGATTAAAGGCGTACGACCCTGCCTGCAGCTTTCGTTTTTCCGTCAGAGTAAGTGAAGTCAAACTGCTGAATTTTAAAAGTCTTGGGCGGCTTCAGGCCGACAATGATGATAGGTGTGGCCGTCAGGATTGTCTGCATGGCCTTAAGCGAGAGCTGGGCGTTTTCGAAGGTCGCAATCGCATTACCTTCAAACCCTCCTGCGGACTCCATTTCTTTTGTTGCTAGGACGATTATGCCGATTTCGGTCTCAATAGCCTTTTCAACATGGTTCTGCTCGCACGCGAGTACTAGCTTAATCAAGTTCCAGCCCAGGGAGCCGGCGTTATTGAAAACAACTTCGACGGAGAAAGTGCCCTTCCCGTTAGTCTGTTTCGCAAAGTCCAAGGCCCAATCCATCTTTTTGAATTTTTTGTCACCAAAAATGGGTGCCTGCGGCATCCAGTTTTTAGCCTTCAGGCGCTCATCAATCAACTTGTTGATGGCATCAGAAGCGCTTTTTGCCATCCGCTTGTTGGCTTTCAGCGCCGCTTCCTGTCCTTGGTTGAACTGACGGATGATGTCTTCATCCGTGATGTTACGAATAACCGCCAAGAACTCATCGAAATCCGGCTTCAAGTGCGCCTTGCCGGCTACAGCGAGTCCATGCCTGTATTCTGCAAGGTCGTATTCCATTTGGGTGGACCCAGCCTGCATAGGGCCTGCTGCCTGTGAAGGCTTTTATCTTTCTTATGATTCGACCTGCTCCGGCAGGTGGTGACAGCCATCCAAGACATGCAAAATGCCCCTTCATTGCCCCAGCAAAGTACACAAAGCCTTTGTTCCCGCCGAGATGTCGCCCGGCTCTTCAAGGTAGCTCCAAGTACCGTTTCCTCGTGGGCCAAGAAGGGTCACATTCAGGCCGTTAGACTCAGTCGCAGGCTCGTAGGATACGACTTCTCGGAGGTGCTGGCTTTTATCGCAAGGCGCTAGTCTATCAGTTCACCGCGAACGACTATCGGCACCCCGAATCGTTCATTGGAGATTTTGGTCATGAGCCGGCAGATGCCGGCCAGGGCAGACTCGAGGGCCTCCTGCTTGCGCAGAGGGGCGAAGACCCCGAAGCCGTCGTACTGATAATAAAGCGTGATGCCGTTGTTCTCGGCAAACTCATAGAGTTCTGGGTCGGCCATCAATGGCGTCTCGAAACTCTTCCCAATCACGTCGCCAAGCTTATCCGGACCTGCGGTCCTCCAAGCCTTGTGCATTGATGGGTAAGCGGATGAGAACCAGTCATCGAGCGCGTGGTACTCCGGAGACACCTTCCAGTTGTTCATCTCGGCAGTCTGGAGGACGCCGTTCAGATACTTGTTCAAGGCTTCCTTGATGGCTTCCGAAGTCATTGGTAGGGGCATCTCATCCAAGATGACCTGTCTGGGGTGGGGGTGTGCAGCGCAGAACATTTTCTGCCACTTGTCGCACTCGGCCTTGAGGGCCGTGTCTGCGTCCTTGTTGTTTTGGAGGAGGGCGGCTGCCAGAAACGTTGGCCAGCATGCCCTGACATCCACTTCTCCGCAGTAGACCCGGTCTTCGACTCGTAGGTGCTTGCGAAGCTCCGAGGGGAAGCTTGCGAGCGGATGATGAAGGCGGCATTTCTTGCCGTCGTTCCGGACGGCAGGGTAGTCGGCC
>JACCDU010079591.1_pt1 | contig 72008 bp, 61 predicted proteins | sample 7446081 | NCBI WGS metagenome assembly JACCDU01 (sample SAMN15323447, study PRJNA562643) | freshwater metagenome | isolation source: river surface water | place: USA:Blue River Watershed | collected 2017-08-17 | reverse complement strand
TATATTGCGTTGTATCGTGCCGTCGGTGGCGGCTGGGACGCCAAGGATGAAACTAAATGAAACCAATGATTGATTCAACACGCGTCTCTTTGCTGGGCCTGACAATCATGTTGGCCGCTGCCACTGTTTGGCTGCCCACCCCTGTCTTTTCTGCTCAACCCGGCGCGGCTCGACCTGCTCTGACAGTTTCCGTCACCAAACCGGCGCTGACCGCGTTGCCCTCAACGATTCGCGCCAACGGAAATATTGCCGCCTGGCAAGAGGCGGCCGTGGGTGCGCAAGTGGGTGGTTTGCGAATCGCAGAAGTGCGTGTCAACGTCGGTGATCATGTCAAAAAGGGGCAGGTGCTCGCGGTCTTTGCCCAGGACACTGTATTGGCGGATCTGGCGGTTCAAAAAGCCCAAGAGTCCGAAGCGGTCGCCGCACTGGCCGACGCCGAAGCCAATGCGTCACGCGCGCGCAGTCTGAAAACCTCCGGAGCCTTGTCTGCCCAGCAGATTAATCAATATCTGACTGCGCAACAAACCGCCGCCGCCCGTGTTGAGGCGGCACGCGCACATCGTCAATCCCAGGAACTGCGCCTGAAATATACCGAGGTTCTTGCGCCTGACGATGGCGTGATTTCCGGGAGACAGGCGAGTGTGGGTGCGGTTGTACCGGTCGGTGCCGAGCTTTTTAAAATGCTGCGACAAAACCGTCTTGAGTGGCGCGCGGATGTGGTGTCCGAAGAGTTGAGTCGTATCAAGGCCGGTATGCCAGTGGATGTTTATCCCGCCAGCTTGCCCAAAGGTCAGCCTCCCGTCGTGGGCAAGGTTCGCGTGATTGGGCCGACGGTCGATTCGCAGGCGCGTACCGCCATTGTTTATGTCGATTTACCGATTAGTCAGAACGACGAGCCGCCTGTTCGCGCAGGCATGTTTGCGACTGGCACATTCAACCTTGGTGAGAGTCAAGGGCTGACGGTCCCGCAAGAGTCTGTGGTCATGCGCGATGGCTTTAGCTATGTGTTCAAACTTTTGGCAGATCAGCGCGTTGAGCAAGTCCGAGTGCAAATCGGTCGGCGGGTCGGTGCACGCGTCGAAGTGTTGTCTGGTCTGGAAGCGTCGGACACGATTGTCGAGTCCGGGGCCGGCTTCTTGACTAATGGCGACCTCGTTTCGGTTGAGCGGTCATGAACTTTTCCGCATTTTCCATCCGTCACCCGATACCGGCGATCCTGCTGTTCGTGTTGTTGTCGATCGCGGGAATTTTGTCTTTCCGCGCCATCGGTGTGCAGGATTTTCCGGATATCGAATTGCCGATGGTGACGGTCGAGGCATCGTTGCCCGGCGCGGCGCCGGCAACACTCGAGACTGAAGTCGCCCGAAAACTTGAGAATTCGATTGCGACCCTCCAGGGTATCAAGAATATGTACACCAAGATTCTTGAGGGCACGGTGGTTATCAACGTTGAATTCGTGCTTGAGAAAAACGCCATGGAGGCGGTGAACGATGTCAGGGACGCGGTCACGCGTGTTCGGGCTGATTTGCCTGCTGATGTGCGTGAACCCACGATTTTGCGGGCGACGACCGCGGGCCGTCCGTTGATGACGTATGCAATCACTTCGCCACGCATGGATCAGGAAGCGCTTTCCTGGTTCATCGACAACACGGTTGCAAAACAATTACTGACGGTCAACGGTGTCGGTCGAGTCAAGCGAATGGGTGGCTTGAATCGTGAGATCCGCGTGGAGCTCGATCCCGCGAGAATGGCCGCTCTGGGTGTGACGGCTGCGGATGTGTCTCGCCGTTTGAGATTGATCCAGCAAGAGGCGCCGGGTGGACGCGGGGATATCGGGGGCGCCGAGCAAGCGGTCCGTACAATCGCTACGGCTGAAACTGCGCAGGACTTGGGGAAAATCGACTTGTCTTTGCAAGACGGACGGCGCGTGCGTCTGGATCAGATCGCAACCATCACCGATACGACTGCCGAGCGTCGTTCCCTTGCACTGGTCAATGGTCAGCCCGTCGTGGCCTTTGAGATCATGCGCAGCAAAGGCGCCAACGAGGTCACGGTCGCGCGTGATGTCAGACAAGTCATCGATGGTCTTCAGGCTGCGAACAAAGATGTCGCTTTTACCGAGCAGATCGACAACGTCGCGATGACTGAGGAAAATTTTGACGCCTCCATGCAGCTTCTCTATGAAGGTGCGATTCTGGCTGTGTTGGTGGTCTGGTATTTTTTGCGGGACTGGAGAGCCACAATCGTATCGGCTGCTGCCTTGCCCTTGTCAATCTTGCCGGCATTTCTCGGGATTTACTTGTTTGGTTTCACTCTGAATATGGTGACGCTCACTTCCCTGGCGTTGGTGGTGGGGATATTGGTCGATGATGCGATTGTCGAGGTTGAAAACATCGCGCGACATTTGCAGATGGGAAAAACACCTTTCCAGGCGGCAATGGATGCAGCGGATGAAATCGGCATGGCGGTGATCGCGACGACCTTTGCGCTGGTCGCCGTCTTTTTACCCACCGCTTTCATGGATGGCGTGCCGGGAAAGTTTTTTAAACAGTTCGGTTGGACGGCCGTGCTCGCAATCCTGGCTTCATTGTTGGTCGCGCGTTTGTTGACCCCGATGATGTCGGCCTATTTGATGAAACCTTTAGGCGGCAAGCATGCTGAACCCAAACCCGATAGCTGGGTGATGCGTCACTATTTGAAGCTGGTGACTTGGTGCTTGAGTCATCGCCTGGCCACGATTGTGTTCGCGTTTGTTTTTTTTGTGGGATCACTCGCCTTGGTGCCCTTACTGCCCAAGGGGTTTGTGCCGCCTGCTGACCGCGGGCAAACCATGGTCAATATCGAACGCGCGCCTGGTAGTACGCTCGAGGACACGTTGCGCGCTGCGGAGCTGGCCAAGGAGAAACTGTCTCAGATTCCGGAAGTACGCAGCGTATTTAGCTCGGTGGGTGCGGGCGTTTCAGGTGATGTGTTCGCGCGTGGAAGCGCTGCCGAAGTCCGCAAAGCCAGTTTGACTGTGACCTTGAATCACCGCTCGGATCGCAGCAAGACTCAGCAAGAGGTTGAAGCGGATATTCGAAAAGTCTTGGCGCAGGAACCTGGTGTGCGGATTACTGTCGGCGCTCAGGATGTCGGTGTCAAAATGCAAATCGTGTTGCAGAGTGAGGATCCTGTTGCCTTGGGTAAAGCGGCTCAGGCGGCTGAGCGTGATTTGCGCACGCTGAAGGGGATTGGAGGCGTCACCTCTTCGGCAAGTCTGGTGCGACCCGAGTTGATTGTGCGTCCTGATTTCGCGCGTGCGGCGGACTTAGGCGTGACGGCGCAAAGTATCGCGGAGACTCTGCGGGTCGCAACGAGTGGTGACTACGATGTGGGATTGGCGAAGCTTAATTTGGCAGAAAGACAGATTCCGATTCGTGTCAAATTGCCGGATGCCACACGAATGGATATTGCCGCACTGGAGAGATTGACCGTTCCGGGGCGTTACGGTCCCACGATGCTTGGTAATGTCGTGACCTTTACGATGGATAGTGGACCTGCACAGATCGATCGATTGAATCGTAGCCGCAACGTCATACTGGATGTCGAGTTGGGTGGCCGACCCCTGGGCGAAGTTTTTGCCGAGGCGATGGCTTTGCCGAGCCTGAGCAGTTTGCCGCCAGGCGTCAGGCTCGCGGAGTTGGGCGATACCAAGGAAATGCAGGCGCTGTTTGCAAGCTTTGGCCTGGCAATGCTGATCGGTCTGTTGTGCATCTACATGATTCTTGTTCTGCTGTTTCACGACTTTCTGCAACCCATCACGATTCTGGGCGCGTTGCCCTTGTCAATTGGGGGCGCCTTTGTCGGTTTGCTTCTGACGGGTAAAAGTTTTTCCATGCCATCATTGATCGGCCTGCTGATGTTGATGGGTGTGGTCACTAAGAATTCGATCTTGCTTGTTGAATATGCCATCACAGCCAGACGCCATGGCATGCTTCGCACTGAGGCTTTGATTGACGCATGTCACAAGCGCGCGCGTCCGATCGTGATGACAACGATCGCGATGACGGCCGGGATGATACCGATCGCGATAGGCTGGGGTTCGGATCCGAGCTTTCGTTCGCCGATGGCCATTGCGGTGATTGGCGGTTTGATGACCTCTACGTTGCTGAGCTTGCTGGTGATTCCCGCCGTATTTACCTACGTCGACGACCTGGAGCAATGGTTGCATCGAACCAGAAAGAGATGGTTCGGAGCCGAGGAGACTCGTCAGATTCAGGATGCGCCTTCGGAGCGCTCTTAAACCGATCGTGTCGTGTAGAACACGGGGCCTTGTGACTGAAAGTTTTGCCAGTTTTTTCTGATCGCGCTCAAGTTGTAATTCGCTCCGAGCGGGATGTAAGGAACCTGATTGAATACCTCGAGTTGAATCTCGCGACAGACAGCTTGTCGCTCCTGAAGCGTTTCTGCAAAAAACCATTCAAGTCTGAGCGTCTCGAGCTTTTCATTGGTCGGCCAACCAAACCAGCCCTGCGTTCCCGTACCACGGATGCCCAGATTTGAGGCCGGATCGAGGTTACTGGTGCCAGTCAAAGCGGTGAACGCAACGTTCCAGCCACCCGCCTCAGGGGATGCTTGATTGTTACGGCGTTGCAGGTAGGTGCCCCAGTTCATGGGACGTAATTCTGTTTTCAAGCCGAGTTGTTTGAACAAATCCTCGGTGACGAGTGCGCAAGCATGATAAGGCGCAGCATCGACAGGGTCCAGAATGACGATGGGTTCGCCTGTGTAGCCCGCCTCTTTGATGAGTTTGCGCGCGCGTCCCATATCCCGTTTGCTATTGAGCTTTTCCATGCCAGCGTCTGTGGCCATCGGCGTACCCGGGGCGAAGACGCCGCATTTGTCATTCCAGTACTCGGGAAAATCCGCCCCGTTGGCCGCCATCATGTAATCGGACTGACTAATGACCGATAAGACAGCCCGACGCATCCGCACGTCATTAAACGGCGCATGCAGATGATTGAAACGCATGATGAAAATCGAGGGCAGGGCACCTTTAATCAGCGAGATACGCGAATTTTTGCGTAGCATCGGAATAAAGTCATTGTCCACAAGTTCGATGCCGTCGACTTCATTATTTTGCAGGGCCGCGACGGCTGTGGCGCGATCGGGAATGATGAGCCATTTGAGAGAATCGATATTGGCGATTTTTGGACCTGCTGTGTTGCTCGCAATCCCCTCAGTCCGCGCAACGTAGTCATTGGACTTGGCGTATTCAACTTTGGAGCCTGACACCCATTGATCGGGTAGAAACTTGAAGGGACCGCTGCCTATCATTTCTTTGATCGGGACATTGTCTGGGGTGTTTGCCAAACGTTCTGGCATGATAGATGCCGCTGCCGAGGCCAGTGTGTAAGGTAGCAGCGAGAACGGTCGACTGACAGTGATCGTCAGAGTCGCGCGATCAACCACGGAAATGTCGGTGACCAGATTAAAAAGTGTCTGTCCAAGCAGATTGCGCTTGCCGAAACGTTTCAGACTTACGACGACATCTTGAGCGGTCACAGGTGTGCCATCGTGAAAACGTAAATCCGGTCTTAAAACGAGTGTCCAGCGTCGCTTGTCCTGGTCAAGCGTATGACGCTCGACCATTTGTGGGTGAGGCTGGTATTGCGCATCCAGTCCAAAGAGCGTGTCAAAGACCTGCAAAGCGTGACATGCAGTGATGGCAGCCGTTGTAAAAACGGGATCCAGCACTGACAAGTCTGTTGAAGGTACCCAGCGAAAGGTCACTTTGGACGGTTGCGCCGCGAGTTTGAAAGGCGAGGTCAACAGGCCGGCTGTCGTACCCGTAGTCGTGAGAAAAGTGCGGCGATCCATAGGAGACTCTACTAGAATTGAACGACGGCAGTCAGTTAGGCAGTGGCGCTCAAGCTCCAGAGATCGCCATTCAGGACGGCTCGCGCTTCTTTGCGTAATTTTTCCAGATGGGCAAGCAGGGATTTTTGCGCCACGACGTGCAAACGCTCAGGCGTATCGTTGTAGGCAAGTTTGACCAGTGACTCAATGTTCGCGGGTTGACCGGCTTTTTTCAAGGCAGCAACGACTTTATTTTCCCGTTCTTGGCGGTGAATCAAAATACGCTCGACATTTTCGGCCGGGTTATCCATTAAAAAGCCATGGCCTGGGGCAAGATGGTCGATTGTTTCGTCAAGCAACAAACGAAGCGAGTCCAGGTATTCGATCATGTCGCCATCCGGTGGACTGATGACGACTGTTGAGCCCTGCATAATATGGTCACCCGTGAACAAGAGATTTTGCGATTCAAGTAAAAAACACACTTGATTGGATGCGTGACCGGGTGTGTGGATCACTCGCAAAACAGTCCCTGCGATCTCCAGTCTTTCGTGGTGCGAGACGACGTGATCAGGTTTGAACGTCTGGTCTTGATTCGGAAAGTCCGGAGGAGCCATACCCAACACAGTCGCTCCTGTTTTTTCCTTGAGCACTGCGGCGGCGGGTGAGTGATCCAGATGCGTGTGTGTGCACAAGATCCAGCGGATCGGACCTGGGGTGGCCGCGATCAAGTTGTCGAGATGCCCTTCAAGCACAGGTCCCGGATCGATCACCGCGACGCCTTCATCAGCGTTCCCGATCAAATAACTGTTTGTCCCCGGACCGGTCATCATGCCAGGATTGGCAGCGGTCACACGCAGAACTCCCGGACCGATCTCGACGGGTCGACCTGGCTCGATAAAAGAAAAACAGTCCCCTTTGTTTTCAGGGTCGAGTTTTTTGACTTCAGCATACGCAAAGTCGCCTGGAATCAGGGTGTGAGATTCACCCGTGCGGGTGATCCCGGTGACGGGTGCCATCACCTGTTTGGGACGCGGCTTGCGGGCATACTCCAAGAGCTCCTCGACATGCTTGAACGGCGCGAGACTCTCGAGGGTTTTGATCGTTGGAAACATCAGATTGAGCGTGCCCGAGCGATGCAAATCGATCGCCTGATCGGGACGAACCCAGATTTGACCAACGGTCTCATGGTTATCCTCTAGAGCGATTTGACCCTCAGGAGCTTGTGCGACAAAAAAACGCGTGTCGTAGCGACGGGGACGACCTGCCTGAGTCACCCAGTGGCTGTAATAGGCGATGCGATCGGTCGCAGCTTTGAGTCGTTCACGCAGCAAAATATCCACAAAAGAAAGTTTGTTTTGTGCCATGTCCTGGCGCAGCGCGGACAGGCGATCCGCCTCGTCGGCAGCCAGCTCAAGGAGTTGGTCTCCTTCCCGGTATCCGAGCAACAGACCCGACTCCTCGAAACACTCTCTGATCGCAGCCACCCAGTAGGCAAGGCCGCCTTGCTCAATGCCCAGAGTCTGACTCGCGACCCTGTCGTCAAGACCCACGCACAGCGAGGCGATGTCGGGATGATGGTCTGTGCGATCCAAGGCACCGCCGGGAAAAACATGCATGCCCTTGGCGAACTCGACAGCCGTTGTGCGTTCCATCATAAAGACTTCGATCCCATCGCTGACGTTACGAGCAAGTATGACAGTCGCGGCTGGGCGGGGAACGGCGGGTGTTGAATTCGTAGTCATAAAGGAAAACGAGGAGTTACAGTGAGGGTGATTACGGTATATATTCGATCAACACTTTATCACTGTGCAACGCAGTTCAAGCGTTTTGGAGACTAATAATGAAATTATCCCTGTTGTTTTCTGCGGGTCTGGCCGCTCTGACGATGGGCATGGCTAGTGCCAGCTTTGCTCAAGCCTGCCCGAACCGGGGTGATCTGGATTCGCTGTACTGTGATGCCAACAAAGACATGGTCGCGGATACACCCACCGACAAATCCAAGCTTAAAACACCTTCCACGCTCGTGTTTACTTACACGCCCGTCGAAGACCCTGCGGTGTACGAAGAAATCTTTACGCCTTTCACCAAGCACCTGGCTCAGTGCACAGGCAAACGTGTCGTTTTTTATCAGGTGCAGAGCAATGCGGCTGAAATCGAGGCGATGCGCTCGGGTCGACTTCATGTGGGTGGCTTTTCGACTGGTCCAACGGCCTTCGCAGTCAACATCGCAGGAGCGGTACCCTTTGCTGTGAAAGGTACGGCCGATGGTTTTCAGGGTTACAACCTGATTTTGATTGTGAAAAAAGACAGCCCGTTTCAAAAAATGTCTGACCTGAAGGGTAAAAAGGTTGCTCATACGGCACCTTCTTCAAACTCGGGCCATATGGCCCCTATGGCCTTGTTTCCCAAAGAGGGTTTGACACCTGAGAAAGATTACAAAATCCTGTTTTCAGGCAAACATGATCAATCCGTCATGGGCGTAAAGTCTGGTGATTACGATGCGGCTGCCGTGGCTTCCGACGTGTTTTATCGTATGGCAGGGCGTGGACAGATCAATAAGGATGATTTCCGCATCATTTATACCAGTCCAAAGTTTCCGACCTCATCTTTCGCCTATGCGCATGATCTGGAACCAGGATTCCGCGACAAGATGCTGGCGTGTTTCTATGACTATCGCTATCCGGCCGCCATGCAAAAAGCCTTTGATGGTGCGGACCGCTTCTATCCTGTGACCTACGAAAAAGACTGGGCGATCGTACGTGAAGTCGCCGAGGCCGGCGGAGAAAAGTTCAACCGCGCTGCTTATGACCGTGAGGCTGAAAAAGCAAAAGCAAAAGCGAAGGCCAAATAGTTTTATGGCTTCTGCGCTGAGTATCAAAGGGTTGGTCAAGTCTTACCGGGCGGGCCACCCTGTTCTGAAGGGTATCAACCTCGATATATCCGGTCAGGAGGTGACCGCGATCATCGGTCCCTCGGGCACGGGAAAAAGCACGTTGCTGCGCTGCATCAACAGGTTGGTCGAGCCTTCGGATGGACAAATCACCTTGAATACTTCTCAAGGCACGGTGGATTTGACCCGTGTCCGAGGCGCGGCATTGCGTCATGCGCGTCGTCATATCGGCATGGTGTTCCAGGAATACAACCTCGTGGAACGTCTGACGGTGATGGAAAACCTGTTGACCGGGCGGCTGGGATATTTGCCGGCCTGGAAAGCCTGGTTTCGGAGTTTCAAACCAGAAGACATTGAACAAGCCTACCGCTACTTGGATACGGTAGGGTTGGGTGATTTCGCAAGCCAGCGCGCCGATGCGCTCTCAGGCGGGCAGAGGCAGCGTGTCGGCATCGCGCGTGCCTTGATGCAGGCTCCAGCTATTTTGCTGGCGGACGAACCAACTTCTTCACTGGATCCCAAGACCTCTGTGGAGATCATGGAGCTGCTTACTGCGCAGGCGCAGGCCCAACAAATTCCTGTCGTCATCAACATGCACGATGTTGAGTTGGCCAAGCGTTATGCGACGCGCCTGATTGGTATGTCGGGAGGAGAAGTGGTCTATGACGGTCCGGCTTCGGGGCTGGATCATGGCATGCTCAAAAGGATTTACGGCGGCGAGTCTTGGATCGTATGACGGCGTCCACCCCATCCTCTGGCGCACGTCGCGTGCATAGCAAGCCTTTCACGATGTCGCTCAAGGCAAAGGCAGGCGTGTTGCTTGCCGTCCTGTATGTCATTTATGCGAGCGCGCAGCTTGATGTCACACTGGCACGTTTTATTGCCGGTCTCGGACATGCCGCGACCTTTTTAGACCGGATGTTTCCACCGAATTTCGAGCGTTACACCCTGTTGATCAAGGGCTTGTCAGAAAGTCTTGAGATCGCGGTGTTGGCGTCGACGCTTGGCATCTTTCTGGCATTGCCTCTTGGGCTGTTGGGCGCCCGCAATCTCATGCCGGGCTGGGCCTCCTGGCCCGCGCGCACGATTGTGGCGTTTTGCCGGGCCTTGCATCCTGTGATTGTCGCGATCTTGTTTGTGAAGGCAGTGGGTTTTGGTGCGTTGGCGGGTATTCTGGCCTTGACGGTCGCTTCGATCGGCTTCATCGGCAAGCTGTTCACAGAGTCAATCGAAGAGATCTCTCTCAAGCAGGTCGAAGCGGTGCGTGCGACTGGCGCCTCGTTTGCCAATGTCATTATTTTTTCTGTCTTGCCTCAGGTGTTTCCTCGATTTATCGGCTTTTGCACCTACCAGTTTGACTCCAATCTGCGCAACTCGACTATGGTCGGGATCGTGGGAGCGGGCGGCATTGGCGGGACATTGTTCTCCGCCTTCCAACGATTCGATTACGACTATGTCTGCGCGATCTTGATCAGTATCATCACGCTCATCATGTTGGGCGAGCTGTTGGCCAATGTGATTCGGCGCGTGTTTCTTGACAATCTGACCATCGCAGAGTTGTTCAAAGGCAAACCTTCATCCATGCCGGCTCCCAAGGTGGCATCATGAATAGGGTCTGGGAGCGTTATTCGCTGAGCCAAAGGCTCGTGCGCTTTGGTTTTTATTTTTTGTTTGTCGCCGCTGTTGTTCAATCGATTCGCAGTGTTGAGGTGATCCCCGAATTTTTGCTCGACGCTCCTGAGCAAATGGCGGATTTGTTCTCACGGATGTGGCCTGTTGACTGGGCGCATTACTCCGGTTCGGTGCATGACGCATTGATTGAAACCATTCATATCGCCACACTGGGGACGATCATCTCGGTATTGCTTGCGGTGCCGATTGGTCTTCTTGCGGCGAACAATCTCACACCGAATCGTTTGATTAATACACTCGCGCGCCTGATTCTCGTCTCCAGTCGTTCGGTCAATTCCTTGGTCTGGGCACTTTTGTTCATCGCGATTTTTGGTCCGGGTCCGTTGGCGGGCACCATGGCCATTGCGTTTCGTTCAATTGGTTTCGTGGGCAAGCTGGTTGGAGAGAGTGTCGAAGAGGCGCAGCGTGGCTCGATTGAAGCGTTGACCTCTGTCGGGGCGAGCACAGGCGCACTGATCCAATATGGTTACTGGCCACAAATCAAACCGGCCTTTTGGTCGATTGTGTTGTTGCGCTGGGATATCAACGTCAGGGAGTCCGCCGTGCTTGGTTTGGTCGGCGCAGGCGGTATCGGCATGGCATTGGATACCGCACTTAATCTCTTTCAGTGGGATCGCGTAGCGGTGATCCTGATTTCGATTTTCGTGATTGTGATTCTTGCCGAAATCCTGATCACCCGCATACGCCAAAAAATCCTCTAAGTTTTTTTCGGGCTCAATGGCAAAGACGTGCCAATCATTGAGTCCCGAGTGACCAGTTCGGCAAGTTCTGCTTCACTCATGGCCTCGGTGCCCGCAGGACGATTAGGCAAAACCAGGAACCTCAGGTCCGCTGTGCTGTCGGAAACGCGGACCTCGACATCATCGGGTAAGTGCGTTCCAAATTCCGCAAGCACTTTGCGGGGCTCGACGACGACACGCGAGCGATAATCGATCGACTTGTACCATGCAGGCGGAATACCCAGCAGCATGCGCGGGTAGCAGGAACATAGCGTGCATACCACCACGTTGTGCACCTTGGGAGTATTTTCCAGAACGACCAGGTCGAGTGGTGTGGTGATATCGAGCTCAAAAGACGCATTGATTGTCTTGAGCGGTTCGGCCAACAGTTTCTTTTTAAACTCCGGGTCAACCCAAGCCTTGGCAACGATCTTGCCTCCGATCGCAGGCGTCAGACTGTCCTGGTAGTCAATCTGTCTGTGTAATTCCTCTGCAGTGATAATGCCCTTTTCGTCCAGTAATTCACGAATGGCGGTCTGCAACAAGACTTCGTAGCGGTCGTAGTGATCGTCATCGTCCGGCGCCGGAGGGGAGTGTGGATGCGCATGCGGATGTCCATGGTCGTGATCATGGTCATGATCGTGGTCGTGATGATGGCCGTGGGACGTACTCATGCTTTTTCTGCTCCGGTGATTGGATCGATCCAGTGTTCATAAATATCTGCGACGACTGTGTCGTGAGGGCTGCCGGTATAGTTCGGCCAGACGTCTTTTTGTTTGAAGCGCACGCGATACAGCACACGCATCGGCAGACCCGGTTTATGAAAGGCCAGTAGGGAAGGATCGCGGTAGCAACCTCTTACTTCAGCGATTTCACCGCGCGCACCTCGCAAATAAAACGGCGTTCTGCAATGCGTTTCAGGAGGCTGTCTGCGCACAACGACTGGAGTACCGGCAGGCAGTGCCTGCCCGGGACGGGGAGCAATCGCGGTCATAGCGTTCCCTTTTGTTTGTAGCGTTCGCGCAGGAGCTCAATGCGGTCATCGATTTCTTTCGCGGTGAGCAACTGCTGCTCGATCACCAGATCGCGAACTGCGCGGATCCACTTGTCGTAATACAACATGTTCTTGTAGTCCTCTTCGGTGTTGGACTCGATGGCGCGTCGCATGGCATCCGAGGTAAACGCCTGCAGTTTGCTTCCCGTCAATAACTTCTGCAAGGCATCCACGCGTTTTTCATGCAGCGTGCTGGGATGCTCGTCCAAACAGACCGGTCCGGCCGGCTGTCCACCTAGATCGTTCACTTTTCTTTCAGTCATACAGGACTCTCATGTCATCTGTGTCGAAGTAGAGCCTATTTTTACACCCATTTTGACTCGGCTGTCTTGTCGTTTCAGCCGCGTGGCAGAAAATATTTATGCTAAAAGATCACAGCGAGTACCTGATATTCTGTGCATTGCGACTTCACTTTTCAAGGATTCATCCGTGAGCGACTATTTTTACGAACCCAGCAAAGGCCATGGCCTGCCACATAACCCCTTTAAAGCAATTGTGGCGCCGCGTCCGATCGGCTGGATCTCCAGCATCGATCTGCAGGGTCGGGTCAATCTTGCCCCTTACAGTTTCTTTAACGCCTTTGCCGAGACGCCACCTGTGATTGGTTTTTGCACAAGCCACGTCCGTAAAGACAGCGTCAACAATATTGATGCGACCGGCGAGTTCGTGGCGAACTTCTGTGGTGCGGAGCTGGCGCAGGAAATGAACATTAGTTCGGCATCAGTCGCCCCTGGTGTTGACGAGATGAAGCTAGCCGGCCTCGAAGCCGCCGCTTCGACGCTTGTCAAGCCTCCTCGTATCGCCCGTGCGATTGCGGCGCTTGAATGCAAGTTGATCAGTACGACTCAGCTCAAAAACGCAAAAGGCGATCTCATCGATACTTGGCTCACGCTTGGCGAGGTGGTCGGCGTTCATATCAACGACGAGTTTCTGAAAGACGGTATTTTTGACACGGCTGCGGCACGGCCCTTGGGACGTTGTGGCTACAAAGGTGACTATGTCGAGGTCAACACTCTGTTTGAAATGATTCGTCCCAAAGAGTACGTTCCCGCCAAGTAAAAAGCTCTTTTCGAGAAGGTCTCGCTCTGATGCGTTGATACTCAGGTTCGCATCATCAAGCGGGGCTAGCTCCAGATCAGGCTGAGCGCTCGAAATGAAGTGTAGGAACCCAGAAATAACAAGCTGAAAAAGAAGTAGCGGCGAAACTTTTCCTGGGGAATTCTTTTTCTAAGCGCTTGGCCCAAGAACATGCCAATCAAAGCCGGGATCAGTGCCAGCAAAGATGTTGTGGCGATTTCCATTTCGAACTCACCCGTGACAAGTAAGCCGATCGCCAACGCCACGGAGGCGACCGTGAAAGATAGGCCCAGTGCCTGAATCAAATCATCTCTTTTGAGTTCGAGCGCCGTATAGTAGGGTGCAGCGGGCAGGGCGGCAATGCCTGTCGCGCCAGACAATATGCCCGTCACAAAACCGATGAGAGGTGAGGCTCGGGATTCGGAGCGTTTGGAGACATTCAAGCGTGCCTGGGATAAGCCGTAGAGGCCATAGGCCATCAACACGAAGCCTAAACCCGCCGTCACAATCGCTGTTTGACCACTGACAATAAAGCTCACGCCAAAAGGTGTACCCAGACAGATACCGATAAGCAGGGTTTTGAATCTTTTGAATAATATCCAGAAGCTTGGACCGGATATCAGTTGCCAGATGTTGGTGATGAGTGAGGGCAGTACAAGCATCGCCGCAGCCTCGACGGGCGCGATGACAAGTCCGAGCAAGCCGATCGCGATCGTCGGTAGACCCATGCCAATCACGCCCTTGACGAGTCCGGCGAGCACGAAAATAGAGAAAACCAGGGCGAGTGAGGTATAAGAATCAGTCATTATAATTTCTTCAATCTTCGCTAACGATAGCACCTACGGGCGCTTTCATGTGCCCAATAGACCACCCTATAAAATTTCTCAGGAAAAATATGCGTATCGATGACTTGCCGCCGGAGATTGTCGGCCCGAGTGCCTGGTTGGGGCCGGAGGTCTGTGCGTCCGACACTTGGATTCACAGACTCACGGATATTGAACTGTCCGAGCTGGAGCAGGCGGCACGTGAGGCGTTGAGTCATCACCCGGACATCGCGTCGATTCGTCGGGAGAGTTTCGTATTGCCAACGTTGGGACCGAGACTCGCACGTTTGCATGATGAGTTGATTCACGGCAAAGGATTCGCCTTGGTGCGTGCCCTGCCGGTCAATGAATGGCCACGCGAGATTACGGCGGCTGCCTTTTTTGGCTTGGGTTGTCATTTGGGGCATCCGCGTCCCCAAAATGCAAAAGGCCATGTGCTGGGTCATGTGATCGACATGGGACTGAATGCGGACGATCCCAAGGTCAGAATCTATCAGACGCACGAAAGACAGACGTTCCATACGGACTCGAGCGACATTGTCGGGCTGGTGTGTTTGCAGCAGGCCAAATCCGGTGGGGATTCGGCACTCGTTTCCTCCAACACGATTTACAACGTGATGCGGCGTGATTATCCTGAGCTGGCCGCCGCACTGTTTGATCCGATCGCGACGGATCGTCGTGGCGATGTGGCCGAGGGACAACTCCCGTATTTTGAAATTCCGGTGTTCACTTGGCATGCTCAAATGATGTCGACGATTTATCAGCGTCAATACATCGATTCGGCGCAGCGTTTTGACGGGGCGATGCGTTTGACCCCCTTGCATGTCGAAGCCCTGGACTGTTTTGATGCCTTGGCAAACGACACACGTCTTAATTTCTTGATGCGGCTTGAGCCCGGTGATTTGCAGTTTGTGCACAATCACACGCTATTGCATGATCGGACTGCATTCGAAGACTGGCAAGAGCCGGGACGTAAGCGTCATTTGCTGAGACTATGGTTGTCCTCGCCTCAGGCGCGTCCCTTGCCGCCCGTTTGGGCTCAGCGATATGGCTCAATTGAGCCGGGTGTGCGCGGCGGGGTGATGGTGCCCGCCGCCGCCTGGATCGCGCCTCTCAAGCCTGAGTAGAGATCCCTGTTTAGTCTGCGTAGCCGGGAAGTTCCCGGTCAAGCACGCGCATCATCGCTTCGAAGTAGAGATTATCGCGACCTGCGCGCGTGTGACGATCGTCAACAGGTGGTTTCTGAACCGCAGCGATCACCTCCTCAGAGAGTATCTGGATAGGCTTGCCGGTACTCATCGCCAGCACTTGGGCACGACAGACGCGTTCGAGTTTATACAGACGTTTATAGGCTTGTGCCACGGTGTCGCCAACCACCAAAACGCCATGATTCTTCATGAACAGGATTTTCTTGTCGCCAATCGCGTGAGCGAGTCGTTCGCCCTCGGAAAGAAAGTCGGCAGTCCCCGTATAGGTATCGTCATACGCGATCAGTCCATGGAAAAAAGCCGCAGTCTGGCTTGCGGGCAGCAAGCGGTTGTCTTGGAGCATGTTGAGCGTGACGGCCCAGTTCTGATGTGTATGCAATACGACATTGGCACCGGTGATGCGATGGACCGGCGCGTGGATGCATTGAGCTGAAAGCTCGACAATGCCATCACCTTCGAGTGTCTCGCCTTTTTCGTTAAATACAATCATGTCGCTCGCACGTGCTTCTGACCAATGCAAGCCGAACGGAAGAATCAAATAACGGTCCTTCGCGCCGGGCACTGCCATCGTAAAGTGGTTGTCGATACCCTCATGCAAATCATCCAGTACGGCAAGTCGGTTGGCGGCGGCAAGGTGAATTTTGGCCTGTTGAATCGCGTCGACCTGAGGCTTGGTTTTTAGATTGTGCACAGACATGGCGAACCTTTTAAAATGGGAAAGTTGGAACGAATCAAAACAAGACGAATCCGGACAAGATTACTCCCCTTCAACTGACGCTGCAACATCTTCAAAAGGCTTCTTTGTGGCTCTTCGACCCTCACTTAAACATGCACGGCAATACCTGGTCAGGACATTGATCACGAGCTTGGGGATGCTGGGTGCTGGCGCTGCGGCGCAGCAAAGCTCTGTGACGCTCTACGGCATTATCGATCTCGGACTTGAGTACGATCATGTTCGCCAGAATGCGATTTCCGGAGTCGTGCCACAAGAGGCGACGAATCAGAGCTTTTTTGGAATGAGCAACGGTGTTCAGTCAGGATCTCGCTGGGGCCTGCGGGGTCTTGAGGATCTTGGCGGCGGGCTGGGTGTCAATTTCGTTCTTGAAGCAGGTTTCAATCCTGCCCAAGGTACCTCTGCTCAAGGCGGGCGCTTGTTCGGTCGTCAGTCGACGGTTGGGATGACGTTGCGTGAAGCGGGACGCGTGGATCTTGGTCGTCAGATCAATCTTGCCTCCAATTACTTTTTATCCATCGACCCGTTTCAGGAGGGGTTTGGTCAAGCCAACATTGGATCCTCTTTTGGCTCAACCAATACCGCGCGCTACTCCAATATGTTGCTGCTGCAGGCAACACCAGCTGCTGGGCTGACGCTCGGAGCGGGGTATTCATTTTCCACTGAACTCTCCGCGATTTATGCGGGGGAGCAAAGTTGCATCAGCACACAGTCCTGCCCTGAAAAACCAGGTCGCTACAACTTTATTTCCACTCACAATATGCGCGCACTGACGCTTGGAGCCCAATATAGTCGGGGTCCTCTTGATCTGGCTGTCGGATACGACAGGCTGTATGGGGACGCCTCTCAAGAAGCGAGTAGCCCCAGCCCTTCCTTTTGGGTGCTCGGTGGTGCCTATGATTTCAAGACGATCAAGCTTTCCTTCGCCGCGGGGCTTGCAAGGGATGGTTTTGCCAATGGCCAGACGCAGGGTACGGGTGCCGCTTCATCGTCAGGGCTTTTTTCAGCCTCCTGGACGCCGGGCGCCGTATTGTTTTTACCCGGTGCACAGGCAAGCTCATATTTATTTGGAGTGACTTCACCATTGACTTCACAAGTCACTCTTTTGGCCTCCTGGCAGATGATGCAGCCTCAGGGAGTGTTGTCGGGTGACGCGCAGTTCAAATCGCAGCAAATATTCAGTGCGGCGTTGACACATCAACTTTCGGCGCGAACCAATCTCTACACCTACGCCTCATATGCCCAAAATTTCGCAATGATCAATACAGCAGACAGTTTTGTCTTTGGTGTGGGAATGCGTCACAAGTTCTGAGTGTCCGGACACGGCGCATGGATCATGCGTCCATCATGCCGGAACCGAGCGGTAGCGTTCTTTTTCTTTTGTCATGTCTGGCAAGAACCAGGCCACGACACCTAGTACAGGTAAGAATGAGCAAATCTTATAGACGACTGCAATGCCATAGACATCCGCTAACCCGCCCATGATTGCGGCACCCAGCCCGCCCAGACCAAAGGCGAAACCGAAGAACATTCCGGATACGAGGCCCACACGTCCAGGCATCACTTCATGCGCGTATACGAGCACGGCGGGAAAGGCTGACGCCGTGATCAAACCAATAATGATCGTCAGCACGCCAGTCCAGAAAAGGTCTGCATAGGGCATGGCCATGGTGAAGGGCAGTACACCCAGAATCGAAATCCAGATCATGGGTCTGCGACCGATTCGGTCCGTGAGCGCGCCTCCCAAGAGTGTGCCCACCGCGATGGCAGTCATGAAAATGAACAGCTGCACTTGCGCAGCCTGAACGGGTAAGTCAAAGCGCTCGATGAGATAAAAAGTAAAAAAGGAGGTGAGACTGGATGTGTAGACATTCTTGGAAAAGAGCAACACCATCAATATTGTGATGAGAAAAAGTACGCGTGCGCGGGGCAGGCCAGACTCTTTTGAATCGGCTGAGGCGTGACCTGATTTTTTAGCGGGTTTGAGATTGGCACCGTACCAGATTCCGACGCGTGTTAAAAACGCCATGGCCACCAGGGCGGCCATCGACACCCAGGCAATCGCTCCTTGTCCATGTGGCAGCACGATGAAAGCAGCAAGCAAGGGACCAATCGCTTGACCCGCGTTTCCTCCCACTTGAAACAATGCCTGTGCCGTGCCGTAGCGACCACCGGAGGCCATGCGCGCGACACGCGAGGCCTCGGGATGAAAGATCGCGGAGCCCGTACCCACTAACGCCGCAGCGATCAACACAACGGTGTAACTGCCTGCCACGGAGAGCAGCAATAAACCAATCAGTGTGGAACCCATGCCAATGGCCAGTGAGAAAGGCTGCGGTCGTTTGTCCGTATAGAAACCAACCGTGGGTTGCAGCAAGGAAGCCGTGAGTTGAAATGCGAGCGTGATGAGACCAATCTGCGCGAAGTCGAGATTGAATTCTGTTTTGAGCAGTGGGTAGAGCGCGGGAATGAGTGATTGAATGAGATCGTTGAGCAGATGACAAAAACTCAAGGACAACAGAATCGGCATAGTCGCCGCTTGCGCGCTCACAGTGTTGTTCGTTGTGAGGGGGACTTCTGTGCTGGCGGCGACGGATTTGTTCATGACAAAAAAGCAAAGCTGATTTATTGGACAGTGACTTTAGCGGTTTTGATGACGGAACCCCATTTTTCGACTTCGGTCGCTAAGAATTTTCCTGTTTCCGCGGGGTTCAAGCCCATCGGCACGATGCCGAGTTCGGTAAAGCGCGCCACGATTTCAGGTGATTTCACCGCTTCGTTGACAGCTTTAGATAACTTGTCCACGATCGCTGCAGGTGTTCCGGGTGGGGCAAAAAACATCACCCAGCTGGACGATTCAATAGAGGGGCCGCCAGATTGCTTGATGGTGGGCACATCCGGTGCGCTGGGCAGTCGCTCATTTGAGAACATTGCAAGCGCATTGACTTTTCCGCCTTTGACGTGAGGCATCATCGAGCTCGGCACATCCACAAGCATTTGAATATTGTTTGCCATCAGATCCGCGAGCGCCGGTGCCGTGCCTTTGTATGGCACGTGAATCATGTTCACGCCTGCGGTGGTTTGCAACAGTTCAGAAGTGAGATGCGCGGCCGATCCCACGCCAGAAGACCCATAGGCCAGTTTGCCCGGGTTGGCTTTGGCATAAGCAATCAGTTCGCTGACATTCTTGGCAGGAAATTGTTTGCTGGTGGTCAAAATCAGTGGCGAAATCGCGACCAGTGAAACGGGAGCAAGCGATTTGTGGTCAAAAGGCAATTTACCTTCGTAAAGCGTCGCGTTCGCTGCATGGGCGGTAATGACGGTGAGGATGGTGTAACCATCCGGGGCCGCCTTGGCCACAAAGTCCGCACCGATGATCGAGTTGGCGCCAGGCTTGTTTTCAATGATGATAGGTTGACCAAGAATGGTTTGCAGTTTTGCAGTCACCATGCGGGTCACGTTGTCCGTGAAGCCTCCGGGTGTGTAGGGTACGACCCAGCGAATAGGTTTGGAGGGATAGTTTTGCGCGAGGGCATTCCCCGAAAGGGTCGCAAGCGCAGCTGCAATGATGCCGGCTTTCAGAATGTTCATGTCTCCACCTATTGTTGGTTGGATGGTGATTGATTTTTATTGATGCCAGCGACGATACTACTCGGACGTCGCTGGCGCAAATGCGATCAAAGTTATTTTGCGTCGGCTGGATCGCCAAGAATGGTGGATTCGTAGGCATGCAACACAGTCGCACCGCCTGTATGCAGGAACAAAACGTTATCGGTCGGCTTGAAATAGCCCTGGCGGCTCAGACCAATCAGGCCTGCCATGATTTTGCCTGTGTAGACCGGGTCGAGCAAAATGGCCTCCGTGCGTGCGAGCAATTGAACGGCTTCGACCATGGCCGGATTGGGGACCGAGTACTTTGGACGCCACCAGTCTCCAAAGGAGACAACGGCCTCGGCGGGTACTTGGATGCCTGTGCCCAGCAGATCCATGATGGCTTGGGCCTCCTTGTGAACTAGGGGATTTTGATCTTGAGGATCCCGGCTCACGCCGATACCCACGAGCGGGATCTTGATGTTGTTACCCAGAAAGCCTGCGACCAGACCACCGTGCGTCCCTGAACTGCCAGAACCGACCACCACATAATCCATCGGCTGGCCCATCTCGAAAAGTTGCTGCTGAATTTCTTGTGCACATGCAACATAGCCCAGCCCGCCGATCGCGTTCGATCCACCGCCCGGGATGATGTAGGGCTTGCGACCTTGGGCGCGCGCCTCTTGCGCGACGGCTTCCATGGCTTGCGCCATGTTGGAGCCTCCGGGCACCACGGTGATGCTTTCGACGCCCAGCAGGCGGTACATAAAGTTATTGCCGCTCGCCTCGGGGTTATAGCTGCCAGGCACACGTTCTTCGATCACGAAGCGACATTTGAGTCCTTCTTTGACGGCGGCGGACAATGTGATTCTGCAATGATTGGACTGAGGAGCACCGCATGTAATCAAAGTGTCCGCGCCTTTCGCGAGCGCATCGCCCATCAAGAATTCGAGTTTGCGCGTCTTGTTACCACCCGGTGCGAGACCCAGCATGTCGTCTCGCTTGATCCATACTTTCGGGCCACCGAGTGCTTTGGTGAAGTTAGGTAAGAACTCGATAGGTGACGCACCAATTGTGTACTGCCTGCGTGCGAAGCGACTCAAATCCATGCATGACTCCTGTTTATTTGAATAATTTCAATATTTGGACATTGTGTGGCGATCAATGTACGCCTGCCGCCGCATGTTGCCAAGTCCAAAATAATGAGTTGACGGACTGGACTTCAGTCGATAGGATCGGTGCATACTCAGGTTTTTCAGGGCGCGTGATCTAGATGTTTTCTTACACTATCCGCCGTTTGCTCATGACACTTCCTGTCATGCTGGTTGTCGCATTGTTCGTGTATGGCCTGCTTGATCTGGCGCCGGGAGATCCCGCGGTGTTCCTGGCTGGAGAAGAAGCTTCTCTCGAGGATATCGCGCGCATCCGGCAAACGCTCGGGCTGGATCAACCCTTTTATCATCGTTTCACCCTCTGGTTGTTCAACGTCCTGCAAGGCGACCTGGGTCAGTCCCTGTTTACTGGTGTGCCTGTCTCAGAAATGATTGTGCAGCGCATGCCTCCGACCTTCACCCTGATGGTGATGACACTTTGCGTATCGGTCATGATCGCCATCCCTCTTGGCGCGCTTGCGGCGTGGCGTCACAACAGCACGTACGACCGTGGCGTCATGATGATCGCAGTGTTGAGTTTTTCACTGCCAACATTTGTGGTGGGCTATATGCTTGCCTGGGCGCTCGGCATTGAAATGCAGTGGCTCCCCGTGCAAGGTTATGTTCCGCTGTCCCAGGGATTCTGGAACTCGATCAAGACTCTGATTTTGCCAACGCTCGCGCTGAGCAGCGTGTATGTGGCGCTGATCACCCGCATCACGCGCGCCACATTGCTCGAAACCCTCTCGCAGGATTACATCAGAACCGCGCGTTCGAAAGGTGTCGGCAATCAGGATATCCTGTTCAGACACGCACTCAAGAACGCCGCGATTCCCGTGATCACCGTCATCGGTAGTGGTGTCGCTTTACTGATCAGTGGTGCAGTGGTGACTGAGACAGTGTTTTCAATCCCCGGACTCGGCAGACTAACGGTCGATGCCATCCTCAGGCGAGATTACCCGATCATTCAGGGTGTGATTTTGCTTTTCAGCTTTATGTATGTGCTGGTCAATCTTGTGATCGACTTGCTCTATCGTGTCTTTGACCCGAGGATTAAATACTGATGTCGCGAGCCTTTCGATTCCTCAGGCGATACCCGACCATCGCAGTCGGCGGGACGTTGCTTTTTTTGCTGATACTGATGGCGATTTTTGCGCCATGGATTGCTGACAAAGATCCGATGGCGCTTTCACCCGTACACCGCGCGCGCGTACCGAGTGAAAGGTTTTGGTTCGGCACAGATTTATTGGGTCGGGACGTTTACGCCCGCGTGGTCTATGGGGCGCGCGTCTCCCTTGTCGTCGGCTTCACTGTGGCGATCTTGTCCGCCGTGATCGGGACGATTATTGGGTTGACCTCTGGTTTTGTGCGATGGATCGATGCGATCGTGATGCGCGTCATGGACGGTTTGATGTCCATCCCCACCATTTTGCTGGCCATCGCGCTGATCGCGCTGACACGTGCTTCGCTTCAGAACGTGATTATCGCGATCACAATCGCCGAGGTCCCTCGAGTGGTGCGCCTGGTGCGAGGTTTGGCACTCTCATTGCGCGAGCAACCCTATGTCGAGGCGGCAATCGCTGCCGGAGCCTCGCCTGTCAGAGTGGTATTCAAGCACATTTTTCCAAACACGATCGCAGCGCTGACTGTGCAAACCACTTACATCTGTGGCTTGGCGATTCTTGCTGAAGCGAGTCTCTCCTTTATCGGGGCCGGTGTGCCACCTTCGATTCCTTCCTGGGGCAATATCATGGCAGAGGGACGCGCACTTTGGCAGATCAAGCCCCACATGATCGCGTTTCCCGCATTGTTTTTGTCTGTGACTATTCTTTCAATCAATATGCTTGGCGATGGTTTGCGCGATGCAATCGATCCGCGCATGGCCAAGAGAATCTGACATGACAAGCACACACCAACAAGCCACAGAGCAAGCGCGCCGGGTATTGGACGTCAAAGGTCTCTCGGTTGTCTTTGGGACAGGTCCAAACCAGGTTCAGGCTGTCAAATCATTGGATCTGCATGTTGACCGGGGAGAGACGCTTGCAATCGTTGGCGAGTCGGGCTCGGGTAAGTCAGTCACCTCGCTGGCGTTGATGCGCTTGATTGAGTTTGGTGGCGGTACGATCACGCATGGCGAGATGCAGTTCCATCGTGCGCCGGGACAGACTGTCGATTTGCGGCGCGCGTCCGAAGAGGTCATGCGAAGCATGCGGGGCGCAGACCTCAGCATGATCTTTCAAGAGCCTATGACCTCATTGAATCCGGTGTTCACTGTGGGTTCGCAGATCACCGAAGCGATTTTGCTCCATCAGCCTGGTGATATGGCGCAGGCGACTGCCGCGGCCATCCGTATTCTGGATCAAGTGCGCATTCCCGACGCGGCGGCGATGATGAAACGCTATCCGCATGAGCTCTCCGGCGGGATGAGGCAGCGTGTGATGATCGCCATGGCACTGTCCTGCAAGCCCTCTGTCCTGATCGCGGACGAGCCCACGACCGCACTGGATGTCACCATTCAGGCGCAGATCCTGCAGCTGATCGCCGAGCTCCAAAAAGAAATGGATATGGGCGTGATTTTCATCACGCACGACATGGGGGTTGTGGCAGAAATCGCCGATCGTGTGATGGTGATGCGCCGTGGGGAAGTCGTTGAACAAAACGATGTATTCAGCTTGTTTGCGGAACCACGCCACATCTATACCAAGACACTGCTTGCAGCGGTGCCCAAGCTTGGTTCGATGCGCGGCATTCACGAGCCTACACGCTTTGACTTGCCGCTCCAGGAAAATCAGGAGCAGGCAAGAGTATCGGCGCAAAGGTCTGTTAAGCACGGTTCCCGTTTGGCGGATGGCTCGCATGACAGTCCGGTGATTTTGGGTGTGAGGGATCTCGTCACACGGTTTGATGTCCGGGGTGGCATTTTCTCCAGAGTGCAAAGGCGCGTGCATGCTGTCGAGCGTGTCTCCTTTGATTTGCACGAAGGTGAGACACTTTCTTTGGTGGGCGAGTCGGGTTGTGGCAAGACCACGACGGGTCGTTCCCTGATGGGACTGACCAAGGTCACCGGCGGACAAGTGACGTTTGGCGGTACGGCTGTTGATCTTGCAAACGCCCGCTCGTTGCGCAGCTTGCGACGCAATATGCAGTTTGTTTTTCAGGACCCTTTTGCCTCGCTGAATCCAAGGATGCGTGTCGGGGAGTGCATCGGTGAGCCGATGATCATTCAAGGGCTCGCCAGCGGCGATCAGGCGGCCCGACGCGTTGCTGAGTTGATGGAGCGCGTAGGACTGGATCCCTCCACGGTCAATCGGTGGCCGCACGAGTTCTCTGGCGGACAACGCCAGCGTATTTGTATTGCCCGGGCGTTGTCAGTCAATCCTAAAGTGTTGATCGCAGACGAAGCTGTTTCAGCCTTGGATGTCTCGATCCGCGCTCAGATTGTCAACTTGCTAATCGATTTGCAGGATGATCTGGGGATATCGTACTTATTCATTTCCCATGACATGGCGGTGGTCGAACGAGTCAGTCATCGTGTGGCTGTCATGTATCTCGGTCAGATTGTCGAGATTGGTCCTCGCAGTGCGATTTTTGAAAATCCCCAGCATCCTTATACAAAAAAACTCATGGCTGCTGTCCCCATCGCGGATCCGCTGGCGCGACGCACCCACAAGCTCGAAATTTCCGAAATACCCAGTCCTGTCAGAGGCGTGGGTGATGATCCCCTGGTTTCACCGCTGGTTCGGGTGGGCGAGGGCCACTATGTCGCGACGCATAAGGTGGGCGGCATGTATTGAAGTTGAGTAATTGGGAGAGTAAAGATGGATCGCAGAAAGTTCTTAGTGACGTCTTCAGCTACCGCAGCGGCCTTGAGTTTGCCCGCGGCATTTAAAGTCCATGCAGCAGCGCCCGCCAAGCTGTTTCGCTGGGTCCCTCATGCGGATCTGACCATCCTGGACCCGATGTTCAGCACAGTGTTCATCACGAATATCCACTCGCAATTAATCTTTGACACGCTCTATGGTCTGGATAATCAGTATCAGCCCCATCCTCAAATGGCCTCTGGGCACGAGGTGGACGCATCGGAGCTCGTCTGGACGATCAAGCTGCGCGATGGCTTGAAGTTCCATGATGGCTCTCCTGTCCGCGCGCAAGATGCTGTGGCAAGCTTGAATCGCTGGTCCAAAAAAGATTTGATGGGCCGCTCGTTGATGGACGCGACCGAATCATTGACTGCACTGGATGATAAGACGCTTCAGTTCAAGCTCAAGAAACCGTTTCCACTGATTCTGCATGCGATCGCACGTCCGACAGGCAGCATGGCTTGCATCATGCCGGAAAAATTGGCGTTGACACCTGACAACGTTCAGGTCAAGGTGATGAATGGTTCTGGCCCCTTTAGATTCGTCCACGACCAGTGGGTGTCAGGTTCTCAGGCTGTGTATCAGAAGTTCAATGACTATGTCCCGAGCAGCAATAAACTCAAGCCAGAGTTCACTTCCGGACCCAAAATTGCTTATATTGAACAAGTGAAGTGGCAGATTATTCCTGATAGCGCGACGGCCGTGGCCGCGCTGAGAAATAATGAGGTCGATGGCGTCGAGCATATCGACGCCGACTTTTTGCCGAGCTTGAAAAAAGATCGCAACATTACCCTGATCAAAAGAACGCTTCCTTCGATATCGCTGATGCGCTTCAACCATTTGCATGCGCCTTTCAACAACAAGCTGATGAGACAGGCGATTTTGTCAGTGGTCAATCAGACCGAATACATGATGGCGATGAATGGACCGGATTTCCCGGAGTTCTGGAACGACAAGTGCGGTGTGTTTGTGCCCGATTCGCCGATGAGCAGTGATGGCGGCATGGAAAAATTACTCGGCAAGCGGGATATGAACAAAGCTCGAGCGATGATCAAAGAGGCCGGCTACAAAGGGGAGACCGTTGTCATCCTCGATCCTGTCGACTATCCCGCCTTTCACACTGCCGCTCTGGTGACGGCCGACCTGTTCAAACAACTCGGGATCAAGACCGATGTGCAGGCGATGAACTGGGGCACGTTGATGCAGCGTCGCAACAGCCAGGAGCCACCTTCTGCAGGTGGCTGGAATATTGCCTTTACTGCCACCACAGGACCGAACAATCTCGACCCCGCCGGCCACCTCGCGATTCGGGGCACAGGTCTCAAAGGATGGTTTGGCTGGCCCACCAGTGAGCGCATTGAGCAACTGCGCACGGACTGGTTCAACGCTAAAACTCTCGATGAACAAAAACGCATTTGCCGTGAGCTGCAGATACAAGTGTTTGAAGATGTGCCGTATATCCCGCTCGGTGCGACCTATCCGGTTTCGGCCATCCGCAAAGAATGGGTGGATTTCCAACCACAGATGCCTTTGTTCTATACCTTGCGTAAAGCCTAATCCACGGAGTCGCACTGAAGATGAAAAAGAACCCCAAAATCGCGATCACAGGTTTTGCGCTGGAGGCCAATAGCTTCTCACCGGTTTCTACACGGGAGGATTTTGAAAAATCCTGTTGGCACGAAGGTGCCATTATTACGGAGCTGGCCCGGCAAGTCAGTAATTTGCCTGCCGAGGTTACGGGCTTTTATGCGCGCATGGATGAGCATGGTCCATGGACTCCCGCACCGACCATTGTGATCGGTGCACCTCCCGGGGGACCCGTCGTGCGTGAAGTGTGGACTGAATTCATGCAAAAGCTTGAAAACAGTCTGCGCGCCGCGTTGCCCGTTGACGCGGTGTACATCGCTAATCATGGTGCTTCAAGCGCCGAGCATTTGGACGATACCGAGGGGGACATGATGAGCATGATTCGTGCCATCGTGGGACCTGACGTGCCTGTCGTGGCGACACACGATTTGCACTGCAATGTGTCTGAGCGTACGGTCGATGCGCTCGATGCGCTGATCAGTTACCGCACCAATCCTCACGTCGATCAGAGAGAGCGTGCGGCCGAGGCGGCGGACTTGTTGGTTGAAATGTTCAACGGCATGAAAACAAAAAAGGCATTCATACGTATGCCGATCACTCCGCCATCCGTGACTTTGCTGACAGCGCGAGGACCTTACGCTGATCTAGTCAAGATGGGCACTGCGATGATGCAATCGCCTGCCGAAGGACCGATAGCCAATGTTTCTGTATCGGCAGGGTTTGTCTTTTCGGATCTGCCTAAATGCGGCATTACGATTTCAGTGACTTCCCGAGGTGATTTGGTGGCTGCTCAGCGATGCGCAATCAAGCTCGCGCGTGCAGCATGGGCGGATCGCGCACGTTATGTCCCGGATATGCTCGAGATTCCCGAGGCGATACAGAAAGCTCAAGCGACAAAAATTCCTCTCTTGTTCGCGGATGTCGCGGATAATCCGGGCGGCGGCGGGCGAGGCAACACGTCGTGGATGCTCGCCGCATTCAACGATGCCAAGATCCCTGGTGTTTTACTGGGTGTTTTTATCGATCCGGAACTCGCGCAGCAGGCACATGCAGCGGGCGAGGGGGGTGTTTTTGACGCCGTCTTCAATGCGACTGAAAGTCAGTTTTCCAAGCGTTATCCCGCGCGAGCTAAAGTCCTCAAGCTCACCGATGGAGAGGGTTTAGGGCGCAGAGGTATTTTGCGTGGGAAAAAGTTTTCGCTTGGACCTTCCGCGCTGATCGAGCTAGTCGATACAGGCACACGCGTCGTGGTGGGCAGTCTGCGGCGACAGCTGTGCGATCCTGCCATGCTTGAAATGCACGGGATCGATATCTCGAAAGTGCGCATCTTGATTGTTAAGAGTCGGGGGCATTACAGAGCGGGCTTTGACGAGTTCTTTCCTGAATCGCAAATTTTCGACGTGGATAGTCCCGGGCTGACCACGCCGAATCTCAAGAACGTTGATTTCAAACGCTTGCCCAGGCCTGTCTTTCCAATTGATCCCGATGCGACATGGACCGAGCCAGCGTGGGCTTAGGTCTTGGTCGAGAGTGAGGGGTAGGGGCCGTCGGTCAGCACGTGAGATTCCAACACCATCTTGCTGACCTGGCGGCGGCTGATTTTTCCTTGCGGATTGCGAGGAAGCGAGGCCGCACCGACATAGAGTCGAGGGCGTTTGTGTTTGGACATGCCCGAGACGAGACGCTCGCATTCCTCTTGCCAACCTGGCTGAGCATGTTCAGCCACTGCGATGATGATCTCGCCCCAATAGTCGGACACCAGCGATGTGACACAGATTTGTCCGCATCGAGCATTCGATGCCAGTTCGGCCTCGATCTCATCAGGGTTAACCCGGTAGCCGCCCGTTTTAATCACATCGGCCACACGCCCAGTTAAAACGAGACGACCCGCTGTATCGACATAACCAAGGTCTCCGGTGTCATGCCATCCGTCAGGCGTGTGTGCTCGAAAACCGTTGGCGTCGATGAGGCCCGCTGACATGTGAGGCGAACGCAGCCAAACTTCACCATGTGGCTCGTCTTCCGAGCTCGGAGCTTCGATTTTGATTTCGACTCCGGTGGCGGGCCAGCCGACACAAGCGCCTGGCGGGATCTCAGACTGAGAAAAATATGCATGCGTGTCTGCGCGGTCCAGAATCGTGATCGGATTGACGCATTCCGATTTTCCAAAGGTGATCCTGACCTTGGGCCCAAACATCGCGTGGGCGCGTTGATAGAGCGCGGGCGTGAGTGGCTGTGTGCCCGTGAAAATACATTGCACAGCGGGAAACTGTTTTGGGGCGAGAGCACCCGTGATTTTTGCGAGTACGGTGGGTGGTGCGAAAATCGCGTCGAGCGAGTCGGTCTCAAGCAAGGGTGCGATTTTTTCGATATTCACACCGTCATGCAAAACGATGGTGCCTCCGTGATCCAGCCAAGCATAAGTCAGCAAGGATGAGCCATGGACAAAGGGGGTCATGAGTAAGATGCGTGCGCCCCGCCGGGGGACGAAAGGCAATGATGCCTTGAGTAGCTGTTCACCTTGCCAGCGTGCGGCATGCGTATACATGACACCCTTGGGTTTTCCAGTCGTGCCGGAGGTGAAAAGAATGCGGCCTGCCAGATCGCCCGAGATGGCGGGGAGCACACTCGGGTCGCCGTGAGCCGAGCGGTCGCGGATCTTGGCGGCATCGATTAAGGTAAAGCCAAGTGCCGCGATGTCTGGCTCGCGGGCACTCAGGGAAATAATGTGTTTGAACTTTGCAAGCTGTGCGCACCAGGCAATTTCGTCTTGCGTGTAGCTCCAGCTCAAGGGAGTTTCACAAGCACCCGCCAGACGCACGCCATAAGACACCCAAACGGCATCGACACTGTTGGGCATCAGCGTGGCGACAGGATCGCCAGGCCGATAGCCCAGCGCAAGCAACTCCGTGGCCAGAGCGTGCGCCCGGAGACTAAGCTCAGTAAAGGTCAAGGTCTGGTTCTGTCCATCAATTGCCGCACTTTCGCGACCAAATTTTTTAGCTAAAGTTTGCAGGCTGCTGGACCAAGAAATTGGCATGCTGGTAGGAGCGTTCATGAATCTCTGTTATTTTTTGATTGTGTGCTGAATATACCCAAGGTTATCATCCAGCATTGTTATTACTTTAGTCAAAGGGGTCAGGATGAAAAATAATGAACATAACCGTACGCGTCGCTCGTTGTTGGGCGTTGCAGGTGCCTCCCTTGTGGGTGGCGCGCTAGGCTGGTCACCCGCAGCGTTTTCCCAAGCGGCGTACCCAAACCGGCCCATCAAGATCGTGATTCCCTGGCCTCCAGGTCAAGCCACTGATTTGGCAGGTCGTGCCATGGCCGCTGGATTGACGAAATTACTGGGCCAGACAGTCGTCGCGGACAACAAGGCTGGCGCGGGCGGCATGATTGGCACTGACAGTGTGGCCAAGTCCACACCTGACGGTTACACATTGTTGGCGGGTTCTGCTGGACCGTTTTCAATTGCGCCGCTGTTGCAAAAAACACCTTACGATACTCAAAAGGACTTTATTCCTATCGCCATGGCGGGCTTGTCCCCTTACGTCTTGGTGGTAAACCCCAAATTTCCAGCGAAGGACATCAAAGAATTTATCGCGCTGGTCAAGGCAAGCCCTGATAAGTTCACGTTCGCTTCCTCTGGTACGGGTGCGACGGCACACTTGGTCGCTGAAGCTTTCAATGCGGCTTTGGGTTTGAAAGCTGTTCACGTCCCTTACAAGGGCTCATCACCCGCACTTTCCGATATTTTGGCTGGTCGAGTCGACTATTGCCTGGAGACCGCTGCGGCGACCATGCCTTTCGTGCGTGATGGCAGATTGAGGGCTCTTGGTGTTTCTCTTGAAAAAGGAAGCTCAGTGACCCCTGGCGTGCCAGCGATTGCGACCACCGCCAACCTTCCTGGATTTAATCTGGGTGCCTGGATTGGTTTGGTTGGACCTGCCGGCTTGCCTAAGAATGTGGTGGACACGCTCGAAAAAGCCATGCGCCAGATTATGAGCGCACCTGAAACACGTGAAGTGTTCGATCGTATCGCGCTTGAGGTTGACTTCCGAGAGGGTCCCGACTTCTTGAAGTACCTCGAAAGCAGCCGAGTCCAGTTCATTGATGTGATTAAGCGCAACAACATCAAAATCGAACCTGTGAGCTAATCATATCCGGATGTTTTTATTAAAAATCCTGCCGGCTTTTGTGTCGGCAGGATTTTTTTTGCGCCGCAACATCTCTGTTTTATATCAAGGGTTTCCCGGCGTATTGTCAGGGTAAGTGCCCGCACAAAAAGTAGTGTGAATAGAATAGAATGAGTCCACTAAATGATTGAAAAAGGTTCAGACAAATGACCGGGGAAGCGAGATGATTGAAATGCGTTTTGAACAGCCCAAAACGGCTGAGGCTGCTGCCGCTCTGTTAGCCGGCACGCAAGGTTTGGCTAAAGTGCTGTCCGGCGGAACAGATCTGATGATTCACATGCGTAATGGCAACGTGAAACCAGAACTGGTCCTCGATGTCAAAGGTATTGCTGAAATGAATACGATCGCCGTTGAAGACGGCGGTTATCGTTTTGGGGCGGCAGTTTCCTGTATGCAGCTGCTCGAGAACACGGCTTTCGCGCAAACATGGCCTGGCGTCATTGATGGCGCGAATCTGGTTGGCTCGATTCAGGTTCGGGGTCGCGCGACAGTGGCGGGTAATTTATGCAATGCATCACCTGCAGCGGACACAGTTCCAGCGATGATAGCCGCTGGCGCGATTGCCCGAGTGGTGGGGCCAAACGGTCGTCGTGAGGTCCCGGTTGAGGAAATTCCTGCGGGTCCTGGCAAGACGACCCTCGCAAAAGGCGAGCTCATTGTGTCGTTTTTCTTGCCCAAACGTCCACCTCGTTCTGGCGACGCTTATTTGCGTTTTACGCCTCGGTCGGAAATGGATATCGCCGTTGTGGGTGTCGGCTTGAACTTGACGCTCGACGAGAGCGGCACTTGCACGCATGCGCGCGTCAGTCTGGGTGCTGTAGCTGAGCGTGCCTTGTTGGTGCCTGAAGCCGCCGCGGCCTTGATCGGCACTAAAGTCGACGAGGCTGCCCTGGCAAAGCTCGCCGCGGCTGCAAGCGCGGCGGCAAGACCGATTGACGACAAGCGCGGAACAAAAGTGTTTCGTATCAAATTAGCAGGTGTACTGGCTCGCCGTGCGGCAGAGAAAGCACTCAGCAGAGCGAAGGGGAATTAAGTAATGTCTAAGCAACACGTAACAACCGTCATTAACGGTGATCCAGTCGAGTTTCTGTGCGCGACTAATCAATCGCTTCTTGATGTGCTCCGTAATGACTTGAATATGACGGGAACCAAAGAAGGCTGCGGGACTGGCGACTGCGGAGCATGCAGTGTGACTCTGGATGGTCGTCTGGTTTGCTCCTGTCTAGTGCTGGGCGTCGAAGCGCAGGGCAAGTCCATTCAGACAATCGAGGGCATGGCCAACGGTGAACATCTGCATGTGCTGCAGCAAAAGTTTCTCGAGCATGCCGCTTTGCAATGCGGTATTTGTACGCCTGGCTTTCTGGTGGCTGCGCGCTCTTTGCTCGAACGCAATCCCGATCCCACAGAAGAAGAAGTGCGCTTCTGGCTCGCCGGTAATCTTTGCCGCTGCACGGGTTACAACAAAATCATCGAAGCGGTGCTAGATGCCGCTCGCGAATTGCGCGGAGCCTGAATATGTTGACGAATACAAAAAACACAGAGCAAGCCTTTAAATCCGTTGGTACGAGTCCGATCCGACCCGATGGCGTGCCAAAGGTCACTGGCATCGCTCAGTATGGCGCAGACTATTCTTTGCCAGGGATGTTGTGGGCCAAGATTTTGCGCTCACCCCACGCGCATGCGCGCATCCGTTCCATCAACACTTCCAAGGCTGAGGCTTTGCCTGGCGTCAAAGCTGTGTTGACTGCAGCGGATCTGCCGAATCAGCCTTTCGATTACGTGGGTCCTGAGCGTGTGGCAGTGAATTACTGGCACATGACCCGCAATATTCTGGCGCGTGAGAAGGCTTTATACGAAGGTCACGCGATCGCGGCCGTTGCTGCCACGACTGCTGCCATCGCTGCCGAAGCGATCAGCCTGATCGAAGTCGATTATGAAATCCTGCCTCATGTGATTGATGTCGATGAGGCCATGAAGCCCGATGCCCCGTTATTGTTTGAGGACATGATAACGCGTGGTATCGAGCCCGCACCGACCAAGCCGTCTAACATCACCAAGCGGCTCGAGTTTAAAGTAGGCGATCTCGATGCGGGGTTTGCATCGGCTGACGAAGTCGTTGAAATGAGTTTCAAGACTGCACCCGTCCACCAAGGCTACATCGAGCCCCATTCTTGTCTCGCGCGCTTTGGAGCGGATGGTCAGTGCGAACTGTGGTCATCCAGTCAGGGCCACTTTGTAGTGCGCGCCTACACGGCAAAACTTCTGGGCATGGAAATTGGTAATTTGGTCGTGCATCCCGCGGAGATTGGTGGCGGCTTTGGTGGCAAGACCGTCGTCTACGTTGAACCCATCGCGGTCGCACTCTCCCGCAAGACCGGCCATCCTGTCAAGATCATGATGAGCCGCGAAGATGTGTTCAAGGCCACCGGACCGACTTCGGGCGCTTCGATGACCGTCAAGATTGGCGTCAAAAAAGATGGCACGATTGTGGCAGCTGACGGTTTGTTCAAGTTCCAGGCGGGAGCTTTCCCGGGCTCTCCGGTGATGAATGCGACGATGTGCGCGTTCGCACCCTACGTCATCCCGAATGTCCGCTCAGTTGGTTTCGATGTGGTGTGTAATCGTCCGAAGTCTGCCGCTTACCGCGCGCCAGGTTCGCCGATTTCTGCCTTTGCAGTTGAAAGCGTGCTGGACGTGCTGGCTCAGAAAATCGGCATGGATCCTTTGAAGCTGCGTTTGAAAAACGCAGTAAAAGCCGGGTCTCCCACAGCCTGGGGTCCCAAGCATTCGCATGATGGCTACGCAGAGACCATACAGGCGCTGCTCAACCATCCTGAATACAACAAGCCACTTGGTAAAAATCAGGGGCGCGGTGTGGCCTCCGGTTTCTGGTTCAATGGTGGCGGCGAATCGACGGCTTCGATTCACATCAACGAAGACGGCACTGTTGTTCTGGCGACAGGCAGTATGGACGTTGGTGGTTCACGTGCCTCGATGGCTTTGATGGCCGCCGAGACCTTGGGGGTGCCCTACGAGTCGGTGCGTTCAACCGTGGCCGATACGGCTTCGATTGGATACAACCACGTGACTGGCGGTTCGCGCGTGACCTACGCGACAGGACTTGCTGTCGTCGAAGCTTGTAACAAAATCATTGAACAGCTGCGCCTACGCGCATCCATCATGTGGGATGTCGATGTCAAAGGTGTTGTGTGGGAAGATGGTTTCGCCAAGCCAGCTGACAAGAGCGTGGGTGATTTTGAACCTCTGTCTCTCAAAGCGATCGCGGCCAAGCGCGCGGTGACAGGTGGACCGATCGTGACCGAAGCAGCTGTCAATGCGGGTGGACAGGCGCCAGGTTTCTCGACACAGTTTTGCGATGTCGAAGTCGATCCAGAAACAGGCGCTGTCAAAATCTTGCGTTTTGTTGCAGCACAAGACGTCGGGCGCGCGATTCATCCCAAATATTGCGAAGGCCAGATCCATGGTGGCGTGGTGCAGGGCATTGGCTGGGCGCTCAACGAGGAATATATCTACGACAAGCAAGGTCGTTTGGCCAATGCGGGTTTCCTGGATTACCGTATTCCGGTTGCTTCTGATTTGCCGATGATCGAGGCGATCTTGGTCGAGGTTCCGAACCCGAATCACCCTTATGGTGTGAAAGGCGTCGGCGAAGCCAACATCGTGCCACCGATGGCGGCAGTGGCCAATGCGATTCAGCGTGCGACCGGAAAACGTCTCACTGAATTGCCGATGTCCCCTCCAAAAGTATTGGCGGCAATTGATGCAGGCTAAGTCTGAATCAGACTCGCAATCTTCAGCAGCTCAAACCGTCCGGGTCATGTTGACCGGCGGTTTCAGCCGGCGCTATACGGATGGTGTGCGCGAGTTTGAGGTTGAGGCCAGGACGGTGCGTGGCGTCATTAGCGCCATGGACCGTCTCTATCCCGGACTGGGTGAACACCTCGAGGAAGAAACTTCCTTGGCGGTTGACGGGGTCATTCACGAAGTCGTTTATACGCAGGTGATTCCTGCGGGTGCTGAAGTTTTTTTCATTCCTCGTATCGAGGGCGGTTAATTCCCCATGAAAGCAGAGCAAATCAATCAGGCCGTGGCGCAACTGCTGCCTGCCTGGAACACCCATGCCCGCATCGAGGGCTTGGCACCCCAACATCGTCCAAGCACCCGTGCTGAGGGTTATCAGATTCAACGCGCTTTGTTTGAGGCAACCGGTGATCATGCCCTCGGATGGAAGATCGCCGCGACGAGTCAGGCGGGTCAGCAACATATTGGTGTGAGCGGACCTTTGGCTGGACGTTTGTCCGCGAGTCGTTGTCTGGCCGATAACAGTGAATTGTCACTTTCCCATCATCACATGTCCGTCATCGAGGCGGAGTTCGCGTTTTTAATGGGACGCGATGTCGGTCGCGAGCTTGCTGCGGGTGCTGGACGCCAGGATGCGCCCCTGACCATGTCTCAAGTGATGGATTGTGTGTCCGGTTTGCACGTTGCGATTGAAGTCCCTAATTCGCGGTATGTTGATTTCGTGGGGGCTGGGGAAGCGCAACTCATCGCGGATTTTGCCTGCGCATGCCACGTAGTGCTGGGACCGCGTGCGCCCGATGATTGGCGTCTCATCGATTTGAGCCAACACACTGTCAACGTGCGAAGAGGGCAAGAGACTGTCGCGATTGGCACCGGTGCCAACGTTCTCGGTGATCCGCGTATCGGGCTGACTTGGCTGGCCAATGAGTTGTTGTCTCAAGGTCAACAACTCAAGGCAGGCGAGATCGTGATGACGGGAACGTGTGTGGTGCCCGTACCCGTTTCTGCCGGCGACGCGATGACGGCAGATTTTGGTGCTTTCGGTCAGGTTCGCGCACGCTTCAAAGCCTGAGACTTGAACGCCTGGCGTTAGAGTCTCCCGGCGCGACTCAAACCATCGCAGGTGCTTTTTGGGCGCCCCTGATGAGCTTGCCAGGGAGTTTTCCAGTCGGTGTGCCATCCTTGTAAGTGACAACCCCTGAAACGATTGTGGCGTGAAAGCCTTCGGCCGCTTGTCCCAAGCGTCGACCACCAGCGGGAAGGTCATATACGATCTTGGGTGCGTGCAGCTTGAGCCTCTCAAAATCGATGATGTTGACATCCGCTTTGTAGCCTGGACGTAAAACACCACGGTCATTGAGTCCGACTGTCGCCGCCGTGTCCTGTGTCTGCCATTTCACCAGCATTTCAAGCGGAATCTTCTCTCCGCGATTGCGGTCGCGCGCCCAGTGAGTCAACAAATAAGTTGGAAAGCTCGCATCGCAAATGAAACCATAGTGCGCGCCGCCGTCGCTCAAACCAGGCACGGTATCGCGATCCATCAGCATTTCACGCAAAACTTCATGATCCCGGTCGGCGTAGTTGTAAAGCGGCCGATAAAGCATCGCCGTGCCTTCATTTTCCAGCAGATAGTCGTAGGCGAAGGCTGCAGGATCCACACCCGCGCGTGCTGCACGGGCGGCGATGCTGTCCTCTGGCTTGGGTTCATAATCGGGCGGGTCACCGAGCGGATAGAGATTGTCAAAGTTCGCTACCCGACGCTTATACATTGCCTCGGTATGTTCTTCGGACAGAATCTTCGCACGAACAGCCGGGTCGCGAAGTTTTTTAAGGCGCTCCTCAGGGCTGAGGCCGCGCAGGGCTTCAAAGCTTGGCAGTTGTGTGAACGGGCATAACGACAGCGCAAAGCTGAGGATCAATGCGACCGGACGGGCGCCGACTTGCGCTTTCATTTTCAAGCCTGCATTGGTGGCGGCATGCATGTGTTCCATCACGCGTCGCCAGCGATTCGGCAAGTGCTCGTGTTGTAGCAGTGTCAGTGAAAGCGGACGGCCAGAGGCTTCGACAATTCTGCGTAACATCGCGAACTCTTCATCGACGTCATCAAAATCAGTGACGAGTTGGAGGACCCCCATACCTGCCTCACCCAGGCCTTTGGCAATCGCGGTGAGCTCGCCTTCTGCCGCGCCCAGGGAAGGTGTAGGATTGCCATCGCTACTGCGATGCAAGATTGTTCGGGAAGTCGAAAAACCTAAAGCGCCTGCTTTGACCGCTTCGACGGCGAGTGCCGCCATTTGCGCGCGATCTTCATCTGTCGAGGGTTCGCGCATGGCGCCACGATCACCCATGACATTGATGCGCAAGGGCGCGTGACCGATCTGGGTCGCGACGTCGATATCAAACTGGCGCGCCTCGAGTGCGTCCAGATACTCAGGGAAAGTACTCCAGTTCCAGGGCAGACCCTCGTCGAGAACGACGCCAGGAATATCCTCGACACCCTCCATGAGTTTCATGGTGATGTCGCGGTGCTCTTGTTTGCATGGGGCGAAACCGACACCGCAGTTTCCCATCACGACCGTGGTCACGCCAAGCTGCGAAGACGACGCGACGTGATTACTCCAGGTGACTTGGCCATCGTAGTGCGTGTGAATATCGACAAACCCTGGTGTGACCAGCATACCCTTCGCATCGATTTCCTGATCGGCTGTGCCGGAGATTTGACCGACTTCTTTGATCAGGCCGTCGACGATTTTGAGATCACCGACAAAAGGTTTTGCGCCAGTGCCATCGACGATGGTGCCGTGACGGATAATGAGGGAGCCAGAATGTGCCATGTGAGCGTGTATGCGTTGAGAAGAGTGACTAGGAATGTTCAGGTACTTGAGCGATGACTTGCGCGACGGCTGCGGTGAGTTTCTTGGCGTAGGGGACATGCAAAAACTCGTTGGGACCATGCGCATTGGATTGCGGTCCGAGCACGCCACACACCATCATTTGCGCCTTGGGAAAGCCTGTGCTGAGCAGCTTCATCAGCGGAATCGTTCCACCTTGACCAATGAACCCAACTGGAGCGTTAAAGTGCGACATGCTGGCGTGATTCAGTGCCTGCTCAAACCACGGGGCGGTGCTGGGCGCATTCCATCCACTGGAGGAGCTTTCGGCGTGGAAAGTGACCTTGGCTTGATAGGGGGCGTTATCTTCGAGCAGTTTTTTAAGCTCGGCAACAGCGGCCGCGGCATCGATGAGCGGGGGCAATCTCAGGCTGAGCTTAAAAGCGGTATAGGGACGCAATACATTGCCCGCGTCTTTGAGCGCAGGAAAACCTTCTGCACCCGTGACACTCAGGGTCGGTTTCCAAGTCCGTCGAATCAAGGCCTCTACCGGATCAAGCGTGGTAGGCAGGGCAACCAGACTCGAGCCACCACAATCATGATGAGCCCACGGAAAGCGCTTGTAGATGGCATCGCCTAAAATTTCGGCGGTCGCCTGAGCCTGAGCGAGTCGCTCGGCAGGGATTTCACAATGAAAACTTTTGGGCAGCAGCCTGCCTGTTTCACTGTCTTCGAGACGATCCAGCACGTGTCGCATGATGCGAAAACTCGAAGGTACCAAACCCGAGGCATCTCCGGAATGCACGCCCTCGGTCAAGATTTCGACTTTCAGAACACCAGCAGCCATGCCGCGCAGGCTTGTTGTGAGCCAGAGCTGATCGTAGTTGCCGGCACCACTGTCCAGACAGATCACCAGACCGACATCACCAAGACGCGTCTTCAAGACATCAATGTAAGGCAGTAAGTCTGGAGAGCCGCTTTCTTCGCAGGTCTCGATCAGGCCAACGATGCGCGGATGAGGAACCTTTTGTTCTTTGAGTGCCTGTATGGCTGTGATGGCTGCGTAGGCGGCATAACCATCGTCCGCACCCCCGCGACCGTAGAGCTTGCCATCGAGATATTTTGGCGTCCAGGGACCGAGTCCATTGCGCCAGCCATCAAACTCAGGCTGTTTGTCCAGGTGCCCGTACATCAAAACGGTCTGACTGCTCGCGCTTTGCGCGCGTGTCGAGGCCACTTCGAAAAACAGCACAGGTGTGCGGCCAGGCAATCGAATGATTTCGAGGGTCAGACCCGCAACCTTTTGTGCTTCGATCCATGCTGCAGTACGTTCGACGACCTGATTCAGATAACCTGCTTGCGCCCAGTTCGCATCGAAAGCGGGGGACTTGGCAGGAATTTCGATGTATTCACTGAGCTGTCCGACAAGATCATCGTCCCAGGCGCGCGTGACCGAGGACAGGACCTGCGCCGTATCGAGCATCGGGACGGGAGCGTTCATTGTTTTTCCTTGACCTTCAGACGCCAAGCGTGCAGCAGGGGCTCTGTGTAGCCGCTTGGCTGCTCAAGACCTTTGAATACCAAGTCGCGGGCGGCGCGATAGGCATAGGACGCTTCAAAATTCGGTGCCATAGGTTGATAGAGGGGATCGCCTGCGTTTTGACCGTCGACGACTTTGGCCATGCGTTGCAGGGTTTCATTCACTTGTGCTTCGGTCACGATCCCGTGCAGAAGCCAGTTGGCGATGTGCTGACTGGAGATACGCAGTGTTGCGCGATCTTCCATGAGTCCGACGTTATGAATATCGGGTACTTTTGAACAACCAACGCCCTGATCGATCCAGCGCACAACGTAGCCCAGAATACCCTGAGCGTTGTTGTCGAGCTCTTGCTGAATCTCGGCTGCGCTCCAGTTGGGCTTGACGGCCACGGGAACTTGCAAGATGTCATTGAGGAGTCGATCGATTTCGACTGGCGCATCGACTTTTTCAAGCTCGGTTTGTATCTCGCCCACGTTCACCTGATGGTAATGCAAGGCATGCAGGGTCGCAGCAGTCGGGGAAGGCACCCATGCTGTATTCGCACCAGCTTTTGGATGTGCGATCTTTTGCTCGAGCATCGCGGCCATCAGGTCTGGCATGGCCCACATGCCCTTGCCGATCTGGGCGCGACCGCGCAAGCCGCAAGCCAAACCCGTTAATACATTGCTGCGCTCATAAGCCGAGAGCCAAGCGCTTGACTTCATATCGCCCTTGCGGATCATCGGACCGGCATGCATGGCGGTATGCATTTCGTCGCCAGTGCGATCCAGAAAGCCTGTGTTGATAAAGGCTACGCGAGCAGGGGCTTCATTGATACACGCTTTGAGGTTGACGCTGGTGCGACGCTCCTCGTCCATGATGCCGAGCTTGACCGTATTGGGCGCCAGTCCAAGCATGGCCTCTACGCGACCAAAAAGCTGGTTGGCAAAGGCGACCTCAGCCGGTCCATGCATTTTCGGTTTCACGATGTAAACCGAGCCTGTGCGTGAGTTACCGAATTTGTGTGCCTGATCGCGTTTCAGATCATGCAGCGCGATCGTGACGGTGACGACAGCATCCAGAATACCTTCGAAAATTTCTTGCCCATGACCATCAAGGATGGCGGGGTTCGTCATCAGGTGACCGACGTTACGCAGGAAAAGAAGCGAGCGGCCGTGCAACGTGACGACACCGTCCTTGGCTTGCTTGGCGCCTGCGGCTGCGGTGTAGCGGCGATCCTGATTCAAAGTCCGGTTAAAGGTCTGCCCACCTTTGGTGACGCTCTCAACAAGCGTGCCTTTGAGAATGCCCAACCAGTTGCGATAGGCGAGAACCTTATCGTCGGCATCCACGACAGCGACCGAGTCTTCGAGGTCCAGGATCGTGGAGAGTGCAGCCTCGAGTACGATGTCGTTGACTCCAGCTGGATCGTCTTTGCCGATTCCCTTGGTTTGATCAATCTGGATATCGATATGCAAACCATTATTGACAAGCAAGATTGAAGACGGACGGTGGGCATCACCCTGATAGCCTACAAACTTTTCGGGAGCAGCCAAACCTGTGACTGAGCCGTCTTTTAATGTCACCACAAGGTGTCCGTCTTTGACGGTGTAAGACTTGGCATCTGCATGAGAGCCACGCGCGAGCTTGGCGGACTGGTCGAGAAACTGTCGGCCAAAGGCAATGACTTTGGCGCCACGCGTCGGGTTGTAACCACCGGAGCGTGTCGCGCCATCAGTTTCAGGAATCGCATCGGTCCCATACAGCGCATCGTACAAAGAGCCCCAGCGCGCGTTCGCAGCGTTCAGCGCGTAGCGTGCGTTGAGCACAGGCACCACAAGTTGCGGACCCGCCTGAAGAGCCAGCTCTGCATCGACATTTGTCGTCGTGGCGCGGGCCTGGGCGGGTACAGGAGCGAGGTAACCGATTTCTGTCAGAAAAGCCCGATAAGCCTTCATGTCCTGAATGGGACCGGGATGGTTGCGATGCCAAGTGTCCATCGCAGTCTGTATGCGGTCTCGTTCAGCGAGCAAAGCCTTGTTCGTGGGCGTCAGATCATGCACGAGTGCATCGAATCCTTTCCAGAAGCTCGCGCTATCGACCCCGGAGCCGGGAAGAACCTCTTTCTCGATAAATTGATAGAGAGGTGTTGCGACTTGAAGACGATGGCAAGCTGTGCGAGCAGTCATGGTGGCTGTACCCAAAAGTTGTTCGAATAGTGAAATTGACGACGTAGTTTACCGACTTCTTAGTGAAAAGATCGTAAAGCGCCCTTGATACGCTCTGGTGAAATTCCGAGTGCCCAGGCCGCTCCGATGGCGGCTAGAACATGTTGGATTGACTCTTGAGTCAGACCCAGTCCCGAGGCTCTCAGTTCAGAGAGGGCGATGATTTTTTGTTGCGACGCACCATCGGCGGTGACCAGGTGATCTCCCTGGACAAATACCACCCGTTTGCCTTCGGCGTGATGCGCGGCGATGACGGGGGAGTCGGCCTGAGCGCTAAAAAATGTAATGGCGCCATCACAATATTGCGCCAACGAAACAACATTTGGATCGTCGGCGTTCAACACGCCCGCGCCATCAGGCCAGACCACATCGACTTGTGTCCGATAAACTTTGACCAGGTCTTGGGCCGTTTCGAAAGCGTGATAGGCCACTTCAGGTCGTTTAAAAGAATCGGAATAAGCGATATCCGTGACAATGCCCACGGTGCAGCGATCGTAGGACAGTCCTTTGGTGAGGATCTCCATCCCGTCATTTTCGATCACGGCCGCCTCAACCTCGCGATTGAGCAACAAACGTCGAGCCTGATCCCAATTCGCCGCATCTCCAGCAAAAAGCTGTCGATCGCCAACATACAAGCCTTGCGCACTGGCAAGCCCCGTTCGCCAGCCATGCGCATTGAGGAGGTGGGCGGTCAGGCCTGCGATTTGACTCGTTCCATGACTACCTGTCACACCCACGATCGGAATGCTTCCATTTTCATTGCCAGGGAAAATGTGCTCGATGATGGCGTGACCGACAGGTCTGGATTGACCCTCGGCTGGCTTAAGGTGCATCAGCAAGCCAGGACCCGCGTTGACTTCAACGATTGCTCCACCTTGTGCATGCAGAGGTTTGGAGATGTCCTCGGCGACGAGATCAATACCAGCGATATCGAGTCCGACCGCTTTGGCAGCCAGGGCAGCCATCGCGACGACATCCGGGTGCACATCGTCGGTGCAGTCAAAAGCGACATTGCCATTTCGTTGAATCAACACCTCACGACCTTCGGGGATGACGCTGTCAGCGTCAAAACCCTGGCGTGTCAGCTCCAGTCGCGCTGCTGAGTCGATTCTCACTGGATTGAGTGGCTGGTCTTCGCCTCGACCACGTCGAGGATCGGAGTTGATCTGGCTGGCGATCAGCTCCCGCACGGTCTGCTTGCCATCCCCCACCACGCTAGCGGTCTGACCCTTGGCCGCGGCCGCGAGTTTGCCACCGACGATCAACAGGCGATGCTCGTTTCCGCGGATAAAGCGTTCGACCAGAACGCCGGAGCCTTCATCGACAGCCACGCCGTACGCAGCCTCGATTTCGGCGCGTGTCTCGAGATTGATGAATACACCACGGCCATGATTACCATCAACAGGTTTGACCACAACTGGCAGGCCCAGGTCCTGAGCGGCCTCCCAGGCGTCCGCGGCGCTATCGACGGCTCTCCCACTGGGAATAGGCACACCGCAGGTTTGCAGAAGCTCTTTGGTCAGGCCTTTGTCGCGTGAAATTGTTTCCGCGATGGCACTTGTTTGATCGGTTTCCGCGGTCCAGATCCTTCGCTGCTTCGCGCCGTATCCAAATTGAACAAGGTTGCCTTCGCTCAGGCGAATGGCGGGTATCGTACGTTCATCGGCCGCCAGCACCATGGAGGCTGTGCTGGGACCGAGGCATAGATCTTGAGCGAGATCGCGGAGCTTTTCAAGTTCGCCCTCTAGATCATAGGGCTTGTCATCAATGGCGGCCATGACCAGATCTCGACCCATGTAGAGCGCCGCGAGCGTCACTTTCTCTTCCCAGCCGCTCACCATGACTTTATAAACGCCGCGCTCTTCTGTCTCACGCGCGCGACCAAAACCGTAGCCCGGAACGCCCGCCAGGTCTTGAAGCGCAAGCGTGACATGCTCAAGTATGTGACATGGCCAAGTGCCTTCTTTGAGTCGCATTAAAAAGCCACCGTGCACGCCGGGGCTGCAGCGATGCTCGACCAGGCTTGGCAGCCAGGTCGTTAGGCGTTCGTACAGGCCAGGGACGGTATTGGAGGGGCTGTCTTCGAGGTCGCCGATATCGACGACTGCTTCGATAATGGCGCAATAAGTCCAGATGTTCGGACCGCGTAAATAAGTCGTGCTTTTGATAACGATGTCGCGCGTGTTCATGTGCTCAAATCATGGATGACTGAGCGCTTATTATCACCGCAAAACAGTCGGCAAAGTCGTGCTGTCGCCTCCTGTCTGGCGGTGCCTTGGGGTGTCGTGCGTTCGTTTAACGGGATTTTCGGCCTTTGATTGGATATTGCGGGTCTACAAATCCATGCGTGGAGGCGTAGCCGGGCGGAACAAGTTTGTCGACAAGCGCTTCGTCTTCTGGCAAAAGCTTGACCTCGAGCGCCGCGACGTAGTCTTTCCACTGGTCCAGCGTGCGTGGACCTCCGATGACACCACTGACCAGACGGTTATTGAGCGCCCAGGCGATTGCAAACTGAGTAGGGCTTAAGCCCCGGCTTTGAGCATGCGATTTCAGTTCATTCGCGATTTCGAGCGATTCTGTTCGAAACTCTGTCTGGTGCATGCGTCGGTCACCCCGTCCGGCGCGGCTATTGGGGTCGGGCTGAATGTTGGGGTCGTATTTTCCGGTTAAGACACCGCGCGCCAAAGGACTGTAGGCAACGACACCCACGCCATAATGCGCGCAAGCTGGAATGACCTCAGTCTCAATCAGTCGCGTGACAGCGCTGTATGGGGGCTGACAGACGATGGGTTGTGGAATGCCCATCCTGCGAGCGGTCTCCACCATGCGCGCGACTCGCCATCCGCGAAAATTTGAAATCCCGTAATAGCGGATCTTGCCCATTTCGATCAGTCGGGCAAAACTAGAAAGCGTTTCTTCGATGGGTGTGGTTTCATCATCTTTGTGCATGTAATACACGTCGATCCAATCCGTGTTCAGGCGTTTGAGACTATTGTCAATCTCTTGCATGACCCAACGACGTGACAGCCCCTTGTCATTGGGCTCTTTGCCAATCGGGTTGGCGACTTTGGTCGCAAGTACCCAGCGGGCACGGTCTTGGGCGATGAGTTTACCGACGATACGCTCAGATTCACCTCCGGCGTAGTTGTCGGCGCTGTCGATCGCGTTCAGGCCAGCGTCGCGTGTGACTGCGACCATTTCTCGCGCGACGCTTTCGTCCGTCTGGTCGCCAAACATCATGGAGCCTAGCCAAAGTCGCGGCACTAATAAGCCACTATTGCCAAGAGGGCTGTATTCAGGAGTGTTGTTTGCCATCAGGTTGTCACCGTTTTGTTTTGAAATTGAAAAAAGAAAGTTGAATGCGTCGGTCAGGGGAGGGTTTTAGGCAGGGTCCATGAGCGCTGTGATCTGCCGGATATCTTTCACATTTTCCAGATTTTGTAATGCGTCAAAAAGAGGTTTGACTTGTGATGGCGTCATGGACCTTTGCGCACAATCAGAAAACTTTTCCCAGAGCTCGTCCGCCGAGAGAGGGTGATCACCGCCTCGTCCAATGAGGCTGTTGACGCGACGCGAAAGGGTGATCCCAGAGTTGAGCGTGATGATCACTTCAGCCCCAAATTGTTCGGGCGAGTCATCTGGCATGTCGGGATGTTCGCGCGCAATGGTCTTGGCCATGAGGCTACGGATATCTGGATCGAAGTGAGCCGTTCCTTCAAAATCTTTCAGTCTGGGTGCCCCTTTTATCAGGGACAAACACACTGCGTATTGAACGGAAAATTTGGCTGCAAGCGGAGTCTGCGGATCAGGATTATTGGTGTGTGGCAGACGCCGTCTGTGCGGCATGATCTCCACCTTTGCAATGTCTTCGATCGCAAACGACTCTTCTTTTCTTAACTGTAATGCCATGGCGACGGCCGGGATTGCGCTCCCGCAGCAGGGAAATTGTTTAAGACCCATGGTTGGACTCAGTACTTCTAGTGGGTTCGCCCAATTTTCGAAAATCAACGCTGCATTGAAATGACCAGGCCCGTTGAAGGCATTGAAAAAACCTTGTTTGTGTTCAAGCGCTGCAGCATTGGCGTCGTAACCTGCTTGGGCCATGAGGGTGGCAAGTAAACCATTGCGCGCGCATTGTCCCACGTGTAGCGGCTTGACCATCGTGCCAAAGTTGGCCTTAAGCCCGGACGCGAATGACGCGGCAATCGCCAACGCTGTCGTAGTTTGTGCTGGATTCAAACCAAGAAGATGCGCACTTGCAGCCGCCGCACCGAAGACACCCAGCGTGGCGGTGGGGTGCCAGCCTTTGTCATAGTGGTAGAAATTGACCGCACGTGCGAGGCGGATTTCGGCCTCGATGCCGACAATGTAGGATTGCAAGAGTGCCAAACCTGAAAGCCCTCGCTCTTGCGCGAGTGCCACAAGAGGCGCGACCAGTGGGGCGGATTGATGACCTCCCATTGGTTGACTGAAGTCGTCATAATCCAGTGCATGGGAGGCCGTGCCATTGATAAACGCCGCATCCAGCGCCGAAGTCTGACGGCGCATGCCCAGCAGAGAGCATTGACCAGGAGCGGTTGCGACACCTGGGGTGTCTAATAAAAGCGTTGTGCATGGTTCCGAGGCCCCCGCAATCGTCACCCCCAACGTGTCAATGATGGCCGTCCGTGCCAAACGATATGCCTCGGGAGGAATAGCCTGCAAGTCAAAGCCGCATATTTTGTTGGCTAATTGCTCAAGAACTGTCTGTTGAGACCCTGCATTCATCACAAATTCCTTAGTCTTTTCAGCTTGCATGGTGGGAGCCATACGTTGAAACGCCCCAGACCTTGCAATAAGTGTCTGAGGCGCAGTCGTGCTGAGAAGTGTTGCAGCTTAGAGGGGTGAGCGCAAGAGATTAAAGTTCAATCTTTGCTGTTTTGGCCACAGCACCCCATTTTTCGATTTCAGCGCGCACATACTTCTGGAATTCTTCAGGTGTGCTGCCAACAGGAATGGCGCCCATGCTTTCCAGTTGCTTGCGAACCTCGGGTGACTTGAGAATTTCAATCGAAGCCTTCGCAATGGTTTGGATGACCTCTGGCGGCGTGCCTTTGGGTGCAAATAAACCGCTCCAGGAACTGACTTCGAAATCCTTGAAACCGAGTTCTGCAAGCGTCGGCACATCCGGCAGTTGGGGCAGGCGAGTATCGCTGGCGATGGCGATCGCTCTGAGGCGACCAGCCTGAATCGTGCTGGTCACACCGGAGGCAGTCTTAAAACCCATCGACACGGTGCCGCCCATGACATCGTTCATCGCAGGGGCCGCACCTTTGTAAGGAACATGCAGGGCATCGATGCCCGCGCGCTGCTTGAGCATTTCACCTGCAAGGTGGGGAGAGCCGCCTGCGCCCGAGGAGGCATAACTGAGTTTGCCGGGGTTGGCTTTGGCATACGCGATCAGTTCTGCAAGGGTCTTAACGGGAAGGTCATTGTTGACCACCAACACGCTAGGGGAGGAGACGAGTTGAGTGATCGGGATGAAGTCGCGCTCAGTGTTGTAGTTCAAGTTCTTGTAGATCGACATGTTGGTCGCATTGGCGATCGTGCCGAGAAAAAGCGTGTAGCCATCGGGTTTGGCCCGAGCCGCTTCTGCTGACGCGATATTTGAACCACCACCGGGCTTGTTTTCAACAATGACAGGTTGTCCCAGCACTTTTTCAAGCCGGCTGCCAATCAGTCGCGCGACGATATCGGTCGGGCCGCCTGCGGCGAAGCCCACCAGAATCTTGATCGGCTTGTCAGGATATTTGGCCTGTGCGAGAGCGGTCATGCCCAAACCCGTTGACAAAACCAGGGCTCCGAGTAAGGCGCGGCGGGTACGTTGCAATGTGAAAACCATGTCATTTTCCTCCTGAATTTTTTCGCACGATACCATGCAGAACCTCGTCTTTGGAACTATTGACGACCCTGCCTTGGGTTATATTTATTCGGTTATGCACACCCCTCTCAGGTGTAGCCATTCGGTCTCGATCAATTTCTGGAGAAATAAATGAGTGCAGCGTTACTCTCGCCCCGTATGTCTTTGGTCAAACCTTCGCCGACACTGGCGATCACGGATAACGCAAAGGCGATGAAAGCGCGTGGCATGGATGTGATCGCACTCGCCCAGGGCGAGCCCGACATGGATACGCCCGCCAATATTTGCGAAGCCGCGATCAAAGCGATCAAAGGCGGACAAACCCGTTACACCGCAGTCAATGGAACCGCCGAACTCAAACGCGCGATCGCCAGAAAATTTTTGCGTGACCATGCGATGACCATCAATCCAGATGATGTGATTGTCTGCACTGGCGGCAAGCAGGTATTGTTCAATGCGCTGGTCTCCACAATCGGCGAGGGCGACGAAGTATTGATCCCGGCTCCATATTGGGTGAGTTACCCCGACATGGTTGTATTGGCTGGTGGCAAGGCCGTGTCCGTTGAGTGTGATGCATCGGTTGGTTTCAAACTGACGCCAGAGCTTCTGAAAAAAGCCATCACACCGCGTACTAAATGGTTGATTCTGAACTCACCCTCCAACCCAACCGGTTCGGTATACACCGAAGCCGACTTGAAGGCTTTGGGGCAGGTGTTGAAAGCCCATCCAAACGTACTGGTCATGGTCGACGATATGTACGAAAAGCTTCTGTTCGATGGCGCGAAGTTTGCCACGCTCGCCCAGGTTGCACCTGAGATCGCGGATCGCGTGTTGACGGTCAATGGAGTGTCGAAAGCCTATTGCATGACAGGGTGGCGGATTGGTTATGGCCATGGTCCAAGCTGGTTGATTGGTGCGATGTCCGCGATCCAGTCCCAGTCCACTTCCAACCCTTCCTCAATCAGCCAGGCCGCCGCGCTCGAGGCATTAGACGGCCCCCAAGATTTTATCGCCGCGCATAACGTGATTTTCCAGCGCCGTCGCGACATGGTTGTCAGCATGCTCAACGAGTGCGCAGGAATCACTTGCATGAAACCCCAGGGGGCTTTTTATGTCTATCCAAGTTGCGCGGGTGTTCTGGGGAAAACCACTCCCAAGGGCGTCAAAATCAACAACGATTTTGATTTCGCCAATGCCCTGCTAGATGAAAAATTGGTCGCAGTCGTACCTGGCTCGGCATTCGGTCTCGCACCTTATTTCAGGATTTCGTACGCCACATCGGACGATATCTTGAAAGACGCTTGTCAGCGCATCAAGGATTTTTGCGCATCGCTGAGATAATTAGTCTCGACTCAGACTGTAGAGCAAGGTTATGCGCGTGGGGGCTTGAAGGCCCCCATTTCTTCGAGCATCTCCTGGATTAAATCCAGACGCAGACGAGGATGTTCCATCGTCAGGAGGTGCTGTTTTTGAGGAGCGGGAATATTCAGAAGTTCGGCCCACCGGTTTGCGACCCAGCCACAATCATTGAAATGGTAAGGGGTCAAAAAAGGGCGTTCCGAAGGATCAATGCCTTGCTCTTCGAAAGATTCAATGAGTCGCGCAAGAGCCTGGGAAGTCGGTGTCAGCTCAGGGGGTACCTCAATCTGAGGATCATCATCGATCAGTTCAATCTCGGCAGACCAGGCGCCGTTGGGGGCAAGCGAACGTTCCAATATCCTGAATCGTTTGCCTCCTTGACAGCGCAGCATGAACAAACTCGGTTGAACAGCATCGAACTCAATCATGTGCGCCAGTGTTCCAATTTCAGCAAACTCGACCTCTTTGCCAGGTATGCGAACCTCGGGTCCTTGCGTCAATGTCACGACGCCAAAGGGGCTTTGCTGTTTGAAACACGTTTTAGTCATATCCAGGTAGCGCACTTCGAAAATCTTCAGTGCAAGAAGGCCATCCGGAAATAATGTTGAGCCGAGCGGAAAAAGAGGGATGTTCATATGTGTCGATTCCCGCGTAGGGCCTTGGTTTCTGAGTGTTTGCGCTTTGATTCCAGGCGTCTTTGCCGGGAGCCAAACGTCGGTTTTGTGGCATGGCGAGTTTTTGGGGGACGAGCCACACTGTTGACGAGTTCGTTGAGACGAGCAAAGGCTTCGGTCCGGTTCAGTTCCTGACTGCGGTGAGACTGGGCTTTGATGACGATCGCGCCGTCCCTGTTGATTCGGGAGTCCCTGAGCGCGAGCAGTCGAACTTTCACATCGGCAGGCAGACTGGAATGAGGAATATGAAAACGCAAATGGATTGCGCTGGAAACTTTGTTGACATTTTGCCCGCCGGCGCCCTGCGCCCGCATCGCGGAAATCTCAACTTCTGACTCAGGAACTTGAATAGTGGGGAGCATTGGGTTTTTTGCCGATAGACCTGTACACTAGTTTATCGTTTATTTATCGGGGAATTATCGTGGCAAAAGGTCAACAAAAATCCAACAAAGAAACAAAGAAGCCTAAAAAGGACACTTCCACGCCCAAGCCTGCCTCAGGTTTAAGCGAGCCTGTGCGCGCAACAGTCGTCAATACGGTCTTTACCAAGATCAAGCAAAAAGATCGTTGATACCAGCGCGAAGGATTCGTTTGAATCGGAGTCAGATGTGGTGAGAAATATTGCGTCAGCGGGTCGCCCCGTATCCCCAGGCGATGCGATGAAAGCGCACAGCAGGTTTCAGGAGGGCTTCGCTCTGCATCAGCAGGGTGATATCAACGCGGCACGTGTCCTTTACGAACGCGCGCTCAAGTGGCATCCGAGCCATTTCGATGCGTTGCACATGCTTGCGACAATCGCCTATCAAGCGGGTCAGCTTGATAAGGCTGAAGCATTATTCCTCAAAGCGCTCAAGATCGATCCCGATGCCGTCTATGCGCTCAATAATTTTGGGAATCTTCTTCAGGACCTGAAAAAATACAAGACAGCGCTTGCGCACTACGATCGGGCGCTTTCGCTCGATCCAAACTACGTCGATGCCCATAACAACCGTGGCGATTTGTTGCAACAGATGGGGCGCTGGACAGAAGCCTTGGAGAGTTACGAGCGGGCGATCGCTTTATCGCCGAATTATGCGGCTGCGCACTACAACCGAGGCAATGCGCTGGGGATGATGGGGCGGTTTGAGGAGGCTGTTGCGAGCTATGATCTTGCGCTAGGTCTCGTACCCGACTACGCGCAAGCCCACATGAATCGTGGCAACGCACTCAACGAGCTTGGCCGTCACGCTGACGCGGTCGATAGCTTCGACCGTGCCATTGAATATGCTCCAGACATTCCATACCTGCTGGGCACCCGCTTGCACGTCAATATGCAGATGTGTGACTGGCGCCATTATCGCGAGCGTCTCGACGCGGTCTTGGATGCGGTAAAGAGCAATCAGCCCGCGAGCCTGCCTTTTCCGCTTCTGGCGCTGACCTCTGATCCGGCCCTGCAACTACGTGCCGCCCAAACCTGGATCACGGCGACTTACCCGGCTGCTAAACAAGCGCACCGATTTAGCAAGCGCGCCAATAAAACGCGTCTTCGTATAGGTTATTTTTCTGCCGATTTTCGTCAGCATCCTGTTGCCCAGCTGATTGCAGGCCTATTTGAAGCGCATGATCGATCCAGATTCGAGATCTATGCTTTTTCTTCCGGTCCAGACACGCGTGACGAGATGCGCTTACGTTTGGAAAGTGGTTTTGAACACTTCATCGATGTGAGAGAGGAAAGCGATGCGCAGTTGATTGCCCGCGCACGCGAGCTTGAGCTCGATATTGCCGTGGACTTGAGTGGATTGACCACAGGCTGCAGACCTGCCGTGTTCGCCGCACGCGTCGCACCCGTTCAAATTAATTATCTCGGGTACCCCGGTACGATGGGTGCAACCTACATGGACTACATCCTTGCGGATGAAACGTTGATCCCTCCAGAGAGTGAGAGGTTTTATACCGAGAAAGTGATCTATTTGCCTCATAGCTATCAGCCCAATGATCGCAAACGGGCAGTCGCATCGCACCCCTTGACGCGCAAGGAGCTTGCCCTACCTCAAGAGGCTTTTGTCTTTTGTTGTTTCAATAATAATTACAAAATTACGCCTGAGACTTTCGACCGATGGATGGCGATTTTGCGAGCGGTACCCGACAGCGTGTTGTGGCTGTTGCAGGCGAGTGAACATACGGCTAACAATCTACGCCGAGAAGCTCATAACAGGGGTGTGAGTCCGGATCGTTTGTTTTTTGCGCCTAAACTGCCCGTGGATCAGCATCTGGCGCGTCAGAAATGCGCGGATTTGTTCATTGACTCACTTCCATATAACGCCCACACCACCACCAGCGATGCACTCTGGGTCGGTTTGCCTGTCTTGACTTGTCTGGGAGAGGGTTTTGCCAGTCGTGTGGCTGCGAGTTTGCTGCGGGCAGTTCATTTGCCTGAGTTGGTCACTGAAAATGCCGAGGCCTTCGTGGCGCGGGCCATCGAGCTGGCCAGAGACCGCGGTCAACTCGAGGCCATTCGACAGAAACTCGAAACGAATCGGCTGACCGCTCCCTTATTCGACATCGAGCGTCTGGCACGTGCGATTGAGTGTGCGTTCATTGAGGTGGATGAACGCCGACAGGCAGGTCTGCCGCCCGTGTCCATCCACATCGCCGAGCCGCTGCCGCTCACTGAGCGAGCAAGCGATAGATGTGACTAAATTGCTTCCGGGAAGGGGAGTGTTTTGCCTTCGGGAATAGGTTCCTCTCCCAGACTTAACAGCATGGCGATCGTGACATAGGTGCCGCTCACTGCGATGAGATCGACGAGTTGTTGTTCACCCAGTACTTTTTTGGCGTGTTGAAACAGCTCTTCACTGATCTTGTGATTTTTGCTCATGTTCATACATACGTCATAGACCGCTTCTTCATCGGGTTGCATGTTGCGAGGACGGATATTTTGCTTGAGATCATCGGCGACATGTGCAGGCAAGTCGTTGCGCAACGCGATTGGGTAGTGCGCCACCCACTCGACCTGAGAACTCCATAAGCGCGCCTGGATCAAAATGGCAAACTCACTTAAGCGCATGGGTAGTGAATTATTGAAACGTAAATAATCGAGCAAGCGTTTCATTCTGTCTGCAAAAATGGGACTCCGCAGCATGACGTTGTAGGGACCTGCTAGCCCAAGGCTGGAGATATCCAGAATTTCTTGCGCCAGTCCGCGAGACTCTTGGGGCAACGTTTCGAGGGTGACTTGTGGAAATCTTTTTTGTTTTGCGTTTGACATAGAAGGTCCGTGTGGGATTGATCGTGTGTAATGGATGAAGTCAATAAACCTAGCTGGTTTTATAGCCTAGATTCATCGGATAGACGTCTGGGTGCGTTGCAGCAATTCTTTGTACTGTGTGTGATCGGTTTCCAGTCTGGCTCTGAATTCAGCAGGGGTGGATGTTTGAACTTCCATTCCCTGAGCCGCGAGTTTCTCGTAAAACTTAGGATTCGCCGCAACCTTTTTAATGGCTGAGTTGAGTCGATCTATGACGGCAGGTGGAGTATTTGCTGGAGCAATGACACCTTGCCACGTATAGGCGGTAAAGCCTGGCAAAGTTTGTCCAACTGTTGGGACGTCCGGTGTGGCGGCACCACGCTTGGAGCCGGAGGTCGCGATCAGCTCGAGCCTGCCTTCCTTGATGTGCTCTGTATTGCCAACGAGCGAGGTGAACATCATGTCGACGCGGCCGGCTAACAGGTCTACCAAGGCAGGGCCGGCACCTTTATAGGGGACATGGACCAAATCGATTCCAGCTGCCACGCGGAAAGACTCTCCTGCCAAATGTTGAGCAGAGCCATTACCAGAAGAGGCGAAGTTCAATTTGCCCGGATTCTTTCTGGCGTAGTCGATCAACTGTTCAACTGTTTTGATTTTCAGGCCGGGTGTTACCAGCAAGCCAAGCGGCTGGATGGTAGTGAGCGAAACAGGTGAAAAGTCTTTAACAGGGTCGTAGGTGGGGCCCGCGTGCAGCAAGGGTGTGATCACGAAGGCATTCGTGCCAAACAATAGATTGTAGCCATCGGGATTCGCCCGCTTGATGGAGTCCGTGCCGACCAGTGTGCCACCACCTGCGCGATTTTCAACAATCACCGACTGTCCCAGGATGGGGGTCAGTTCCTGTGCCAGCATGCGCGCCACAATATCAGTGGCGCCTCCCGGAGCGTATCCGACAATCAATCGAATAGGCTTATCAGGATAAGCTTGATTTCCTTGAGCGCTTGCGCTTGCACTCAGCAGGCATGCGAGGGATAACAGGCACGATAGGAGTTGTCTCAATTTCATTTTTTATGTCCTTGCGTGAAAAATAATCGGTTCCTGCGTGCCACCTGGTCCGAACAGTCGATCTGCCATCACCTGGCAACGTTGCATGTAACGGTGTTCGTCGGGACCATAGTCCGCAACTGCATTGTGTGTCGTGCCGATGTTGTCCCACATGAGAACCGAGTCTTGACTCCATTTGTGCGAGTAAAGATACTTGTCTTGTAGTTGAAGCTCAAACAATTGCTCAAGGATCGCATCACTCTGCGCTTTGGGCAGACCGTTGATCGCGATGGCGTAGCCAGGGTTGGCATACAGGACCTTTCTACCTGTCAATGGATGCGTCAGAAAAGCGGGATGACTGACTGGCGGACGTGCTTTTCTCTCTGTCTCGCTTAATGGTGGACGCGTGCTGCCAGGACGAGCGCGCATCATGTCCCAAAATTTGTTGAAATCGTGCGTGATGGTTTTATCTGCAAGCCTTTGTTTCAGATCTTCAGGAAGGTCCTCGTAAACGGCATGCATGTTTCTGAATTGTGTATCACCCAGAGGTTTTCCATCGCGGTGCGGAATAGTTGTGCCATACAAAATATTTGCCAGAGCGATGACGGGTGCATACGACATATCAGTATGCCAGGACTGGCCGGCATCTTTCAGTCCGAGCGGCTGACCATTGACCACCATATTAGAGAGAATCATGACTTCCGGAAAACCGGGTGCTTGCGCGCGTCCTCCCGGACTGATGTAGAGCGAACCAAACTCTTGGCTAAAATTTTTGAGTTGAGCCGTCGTGAGGGACTGGTTCGGAAACTCGAGTACCCCGTACCGGCCCAGCGCCAATAACAGCGCATCTGTTTGCGCACCCATCAATGGCAGAGATAAATCAATCTCTTGAACACGGGCGCCAAGCGTCCCGGGCATCGGAATGATTTTCATTTTTGTCTCCAGAATTTGTCTTGTTCAATCGCAGTTAGATGTTGGGCCGCGCTTTGTGCCATTCAGTATCGCGCTGGTAGGCATCCGCGATTTTTAAAATGGTGCTCTCGGCAAATGGTTTGCCAATCAATTGAAAAGCCAGGGGCATCTTGCGGCTTGAAAAGCCTGCGGGCACACTGATCGCGGGCAAGCCCAGATAATTCACCGCGCGGTTGGTATAGGTCAGCTGGCTGATGGATTGCAGCACAGTGCTGAGATCTCCGGTAGTCGTTGCAGCAATCGTAGGTGTATGCATGCGGGCTACCGGGACATGCAGGGCGTCGCAATGTCCCAGGCTTGTTTCCAAATACTCTTTGATGAAAGCATCTCTCGCTCTAAGCGCCTGAACATAATCAACACCAGATTGGCTAAAGCCGGGTTCGATTCTGGCGCGAACTTGATCGCTATAGTCTTGTGGACATTGTTCAAACCACTTTCGATGAACTTGAGCAGCCTCGGCCGTCAGAACGATCGCCGTCATTTCATGAATACGCAACATGTCTGGAACTTTGACCTCGACAAGTTCCGCCCCTCTTGCTCGCAATACTTCCAGACTGGCATCCAATGCGGAAGACATTTCCGGATCAAGGTTCTCGCGGTAAAAATCCTGGGGTACGCCGATACGCATACCTTTCAGATCGCCCGTGAGCGCAAGCTCGTAGTCTTCGTTGGGATGGGTCGTGCACCAGGGATCATCTGGATTGGGTCGGCTGATGTGCGTGAGCAAGCGAGCACAGTCACGCGCGGTTTGAGCCAGAGGTCCCACACAATCAAGCGTGTGGGACAGTGGGAATACACCGTCGATGCTGACACGTTTCGAGGTGGGTTTGATGCCTGTGATACCGCACATGAAAGCGGGCTGTCGAATGGAGCCGCCCGTATCGCTGCCCAGAGAGCCGAAAACGAGTCGCGCCGCGACGGCGATGCCTGAGCCACTCGAGGAGCCCCCGCAGGGATAATCTGGATTCCAGGGGTTGAGCCCATGACCATAGTGACCATTAAATCCGGTCGGGCTCATCGCAAACTCAGCCATATGCAAGGCACCGAGATTGACTTGCCCGGCGCGATCAAGTTCGTCGATCACCCACGCATTCTTTTTGGCGATGTTGCCTTTTAAAATCTTGGAACCGACATGCATTTCCTTGCCGGCAACCTCGATGAGATCTTTATGCGCCAGAGGAACCCCGTGAAGTGGGCCCATTGACAGTCCACTTGCCTGAAGCGCATCAAGCGCTTTGGCGCGAGAGATGGCCAGGTCATGATCAATCCGAAAAACGGCGTTGAATTGGCGACCAACGGTTTCTAGTCTATTGAGCGACCACTCGGTTAATTCTTTTGAGGAGAATTTTTTCTTAGTAATGCCATCTGCGGCGCTAACGAGGTCGAGATGCTCAAATTGACTCATAAGAAGATCCTGTGGAATGTCAAAAATAGGCTGGAAATCGGTAATCTCAAAATCTAGCATAACGCCGAAATCACCTTCGGCGCAGCTTATTTCCTCTATGTGGGCGATCGTTAAAAGGGCAGGTCAGGCTGATAGCTTTGGGTGTCCTGAGCGATCGAGGCGATTGGCATCAGACTGCCTGCCCGAACGCCCAGGAGACGTATTTTTTGATCAAGGGGAATGCGACGCAGGCACTCGGTTGCCGCCCGCCTGATCGCTCCGCCTTCATACACAGGCGCAGTCAAGGTGAGGTCGCGCGTCAACACCTGAAAGTCAGCATATTTGACTTTGATGCCAATCGTTTTGGTTGCATACCCTTTGCGCAACAAGTCTTCGGACAGTCTATTGCAGAGCTCAGTAAAAACGCTTGAGAGTCGCGCGCGATCCTGCGAGACATGCAGGTCACGTTCAAACGTGGTTTCCCTGCTCAGAGACTTGGGTTCCGAGGAAGTCACGACAGGTCGCTCATCGATCCCATGGGCGGCTTGATGCAGCCAATGTCCTGTGGCACGCCCAAAGTGTGCGATCAGCATCTGCGGTTCGGCAGAGGCAAGATCACCAATGGTATGAATGCCCAAACCTGCGAGTTTCTCATTCGCCTTTGGACCGATCCCATTGATCTTCTTTGCAGGCAATGGCCAGATGCGTGTCGATAACTCTGCATGATCCAGAATGGTCACACCATCAGGCTTATCCAGGTCTGAACAAATCTTTGACAGCAGTTTGTTCGGGCTGATGCCGATTGAACAGCTCAGGCCGGTGGTATCCCGAACCGCCTGTTTAATCCTTAAAGCCAAGCGATCAGTATCTTGATCCAGATCAGTAAGATCGATATAGATCTCGTCTATTCCTCGATCTTCGATCTGCGGTGCAATGGTGGCGACAGCTGTTTTAAACAGCCTGGAATAATGCCTGTAGGCCTCGAAGTTGGCGGGTAAAAGTATCGCGTCCGGTGCCAGGGCAGCAGACTTCATGAGACCCATGCCGGAAAATACACCCAGTGCGCGGGCTTCGTAGGTCGATGTGGTGATGACGCCCCGACCCACATAGTCTCGCAAGCGTGCGTAGTGTCTGACTCCCGATTCATCCATTTTGGGTGGTTCTGTGCTTCGGCCGCCGACGACAACCGGCTTTCCCTTGAGTTCGGGAAAGCTCAGTAATTCGACCGATGCAAAAAATGCATCCATGTCCAAGTGTGCGATTCGGCGTCTGCGCGTCATGTTTTCAGTGTATTTGAAACCCACGCGTTTTTGAGAGGAGTCTCTTTGGCGGATGTTTTACACTAGAACAAACGAACCTCGCGCACCAAACGTGCGCATTACCTGGCCACTCTGATCATCATGAATTCCGCATCCCCAGACACTTCGACTGAAAATCTGCACGTTGCCGCTTTTCTTTCCATGCCCACGCCACAGGAGCTCCACGAGCAGCTTCCCTTGAGTCAACAGGCCGCCCGGACGATCAGGGCCGGACGGGACGCACTCAACAACATCCTGCGCGGAGAAGATAAACGTCGCTTTGTCGTTGTTGGACCTTGCTCGATTCACGATCCCGTCGCCGGTATGGAGTACGCCCGCAAGCTCAAAGCTTTGTCCGACGAGGTGTCCGATGTCCTGTTGATCGTCATGCGGGTATATTTTGAAAAGCCACGCACCACCGTTGGTTGGAAGGGCTACATCAACGACCCTCATATGGACGATTCCTTTCGTATTGACGAGGGAATGTCCCTGGCGCGCAAGTTTTTGCTCGAGGTCAATGAGCTTGGTTTACCGGCGGGTTCTGAGGCGCTTGATCCCATTACGCCTCAATATTTGGGCGATCTGGTCGCATGGAGCGCGATTGGCGCCCGGACCACGGAGTCACAAACACACAGGGAAATGTCTTCAGGCTTGTCGACGCCGGTGGGTTTCAAAAATGCGACAAACGGCGATGTGATGGTTGCAGTCAATGCCATTTTGTCAGCCGCCAGACCTCACCGTTTCCTGGGTATCAGCGGTGAGGGTCAGGTGTCGATCGTACACAGTACGGGCAACCCTTACGGTCATCTCGTGCTGCGTGGAGGTGATGGGCGTCCTAATTACGACACTGTTTCGATTTCTCTCGCTGAACAGGCAATGGTGAAGGCCAAAATTCGTCCCAATATTGTGGTGGATTGCTCACATGCCAACAGTTACAAGAAGCCGGAGCTACAGCCTCTGGTCATGTCCGATGTCGTCAGTCAAATCGTGGCTGGCAACCGTTCGATTGTGGGAGTGATGATCGAGTCGAATTTGGTGGCTGGCAATCAGCCGATCCAGGCGGATCAAAGCAAAATGATTTACGGCTGTTCAGTGACTGACGGTTGCGTCGATTGGGAAACGACCGAGGCAATGCTGCGAGATGCCGCGCGTCGATTAAGACCCGTACTGGGTTGAGGGCGTTTCGCTCTACTCCCGTATTCAGATCGATGGCTCAAACCCGTACAAACGTGCGGGATTGTGCACCAGTATCTGATTGATTACTTCCTGATCGTTTGTCCACACACTCAAACGGTCAAGCATGTTGGCATCATCGGGCTTGTGTGTTTCAGTCGGATGTGGCCAGTCGCTTCCCCAGACAAGTCTGTCGGGCGCTTTCGCGATCCAATGACGGGCGACTACGTCCACATCGCTAAAGTGATGTGACTCCCCAAGCTGGCTGTCCAGATAGGCACCAGAAAGTTTGATCCAAGTTTTTCCTGTCTCCAGTAAACGTTCGATCACCGCTACAGCTGGATGTTTGAGTCCAACTGGCTGCGGGAGTCTGCCCATGTGGTCAATCACAAGCGGGCAGGGCAGCCGTTCAAGCATGGCGGCGTGCTCCACAAACTGATCGGCTGTCCAGTGCAATTGAAGATGCCAGCCCAGACGCTGTATGCGGTTGGCGAGCGGTTCAACCATCTCAAAACTTGCCGCGGCGTTTTTGGGTGTGTAGAGTGAAAATCTCAGCCCTCTGATACCCACGCGGTTCAATTGATCCATGGTTTGATCTGACGCGTCACTGCGCAGGACCGCGACGCCTCGTGCCCGATCCAGGCCGAGCTGAGCAATAGCGTCGACGGTCACGCGATTGTCGCAGCCATAACTGCGTGGCGTCACAATAATTGCGCGACGCGTTCCCAGTCTTTGCTGCAGGAGCCGGTATTCATTGACTGTGGCCCGCTCGAGTGCGGATGCCGCATCCACGGCCTGTGGAAATCGATCGTCATAAATGTGCAGATGCGCGTCACAGGTGTTCTCTGGGACCTTTAGGGCTGGACCTTGTGTGCCCTTGCTATTGGGCACGACGATATCCTGCTTGTTTTGCTGAGTCGTGATCATGCGGTAACCATTAAGATTTTTTCTTGTTCTGACGAATCCTGCGCGCCTCGGTTTTGATGAGTTCAGTATGTTGCCCGAGGGTCGGAGCGGCAAAGGGCTCGGGGCCTGGCGTGCGCGTAAATCGCACAGAACGCTTCAGCGCCCTGTACTGTCCCACAACCGGATGCTGATAGGTGGCAATCAAGCCTTGGCTGAGGACTTGGGGATGGTCAAACATGTCTTCGATGGATCGCGCCGCAGCACAGGGGACTTCCTCGCCGAATAAAGCTTCCCAATCCAGCGCTGTTTTAGCGGCGAGTGCTCTGTGTAAAACAGGCACAATTTCAGTGTGATGTTGCGCCCGTTTGCGCACGGTGTCATAGCGCTCATTACCTAAAAGCTCGGTCATCCCCGTTTTTTCACATAATGCATTCCAGAAATGCGGAGTGTTAGCGGAGATATAGAGATAGCCATCTTTAGTGGGATGAATTCCGGTGATACCACCCGAGCGCATATCTCGGCCGACATCACGACCTTCGCTGTCGGCCCAAACCAGACGAGTCGACTGCATCGTCATGGCGGCATCCAGCAGCGATACGCCAACAAACTGCCCCAGACCAGAACGTTCCCTTTCAAACAGTGCCGAGGAAACAGCACCTGCGACAAGCGCCGAGGCATAAAAATCGACGACCGAGCCGTACAGGACTTCCGGGGGACCTTCTTTTTTGCCCTGGAGCATGGCCATCCCTGTCATGGTCTGCAGGACTTGATCGAAACCCGCCTTGTCTTTGAGCGGACCTGACTCGCCATAGCCACTCACTGCGCAGTAAATCAAGCGAGGATTCAACTCCCTTAACTGCTCGTAACCAATGCCGATACGCGGCGCGACAGTTGGTCTGAAGTTATGGACCAACACATCCGCGCTTTCGATAAGCGAAAGCAGTGTATCGAGATCCTCCGGATGTTTGATATCCAGCACCGCGCCCAGTTTGCTGCGGTTGACGCCCAGAAATGCCCGACTTTCGGTCGCCAGACTGGAGGGATATTTGCGTAAATTATCTCCGGTCGGTGGTTCAATCTTGATGATCTCCGCACCTTGGTCAGCCAGTAACGAGCATCCATAGGGTCCCGCAATGTAGGCCGACATGTCGATGACCCGAATACCAGAGAGCGGTCCTCGCGGTCCGGTTCTGAGAGGCAAGCTTGATGGCCCTGTGCTTGGCGTTGTTTGATCTGCAGTGAAATCATTCATACTTATTATTCCGCTTGAATGTTCGCCATCGCAGCGACTTTTTTCCAGCGAGCCAATTCGTTGGAAATGTAGGCGCCAAACTCAGCCGGGGTCATGGAGACGGGACTTGCGCCTTGCTTCAGGAAGAAGGCCTTCATTTCCTCAGAGTTGATGATTTTATTGATCGTGGTGTTGAGTTTTTGTACGACAGCATCGGGCGTTCCGGCCGGCGCAAGCACGCCCCACCAGAGATCGACTGCACCCGATCCATATCCATATTCATCCAGGGAAGGTATCTTGGGTGCGATTTCCGAGCGTTTGGCGGTCGTCACGGCCAAGCCTCTGATCTTGTCATTGTTGACATGCGTCAACAGAGAGGGCGCACTCGCGATGATCATGTCAATTTGTCCGCTCATCAGATCGTTGACTGCGGGACCCATGCCTTTGTAGGGGACATGCGTCATTTTTATTTTCGCGACATCTGACAAAATTTCTGTTGCGAATTGATTAATACTCCCGACCCCCGAGCTGCCGTAATTCAACTTGCCGGGATTGGCTCGCGCGTAACTGACGAGTTCTGGCAAGGTCTTGAAAGGCGTGTTGTTTCCGACAGTGATGAGCAAAGGACCTCGGGCAAGCATCGACACTGGAGCAAAGCTCTTGACTGCGTCGTACTGTAGGTTGTCTCTGACAGCCGCACCCGTGGTGAAGGTTGAAGACAGCACGACGAGGGTGTAGCCATCGGCAGGCGCCTTGGCCACGAGCGCGTTTGCCAGCACGCCTCCCGATGCCGGTTTGTTTTCAACCACGACGGATACCCCAAGCGCGTCTTGCATATGTCGGCCAATCGTTCTGGCAAAGGTATCATTAGAGCCGCCGGGTGCACTGCCAACTAGCAGGGTAATTGGCTTGGTGGGAAAGTTCGTTTGCGCCACTGCGGCTGCAGGGATCAAGGTCGCCAGGCAGAGGAGTTTGAATAGTTTTTTCATCGGTAAGGTTCGCTTGAAAGATGATGAATGAAGAGTAGGGGGGTTAAATCAGTCCGAGACGTTTTGCGTTTTCAACGAGCTTGAGCGCGCTTTTGTAAAAGGGCGGATCGATCATTTTTCCGTCGACAACATACGCACCGATTCCTTGCGCATCGGCCTCCCGAGCGGCCTCTAAAATACGCAAAGCATGCGCGATCGCTTCGTCCGAAGGGCGGAAGGCTTCGTTTGCCATCGCAACTTGGCTGGGATGAATGCAGCTTTTCCCAACATAACCGAGTCTGGCAGCGAATGCAGCCTCCTCCATGAATCCCTCAGTATTCTTGATATCTGCGAAGGCAGAATCAAAAGCATTCACACCTGCTTCTGCGGCAGCGAGTTTGAGTTGCATCATCGCGAATTTAACCGCGAAGGTTTCCTTGCGTGAAATATTGATGGGTTCGAACAAGTCAGCCAACCCGAGCTGTAATCCGGCCACCCGAGGGTGGGCACTGGCGAGTTCATAGGCGGTTCGTAACGCTTTTGTGGTCTCGATATTTAATAAAATCTGGACGGGGGTTTTTCCGTCGCGGTTCACGCCATTGGCGCGTTCGGCACGCTCCACAAGTGCCACGGTATGTCTCACCGCATCTGGACTCTCTGGTTTAGGAAGATTGATCATGTTCAGTCCGGAGCGAACAACCTGAGCAATATCCTGTTCGAAATGCGGTGTGTCCATGCCATTGATACGTACGATGATCGTTTTTTGACTCAGGCGAACGGTTTCGAGATCCATCCATTCGCTCAGCCTCGCCCGCGCTTCGGCTTTCTTGGTTTCGGCAACAGCGTCTTCGAGATCGAAGGACAAGCCATCGGCCGCGCTGGCTAAGGCTTTATCAAAAAGTTCGGGGCGCGAGCCGGGTACAAAAAGTTTGCTTCTCATGTGGTGGCGAAGATTGGGGATTGGAGAAAGTCGCTAGTCTGCTAACCCTTATAGAATAGTCTAAGACTGACTTCTACATGTTCATCCGAAATAGTGTTGCAATGCAGCACGCGAACATCTATACGCCGGTGTTGAACTTGTATAAATTCCCTTGGCCTCACCGTAGTATTCTTCAGGCAATGTTTTTTGAGGAACCCTCCCATGTTCGCAATCAGACTAAAAAAATTACTGACAGGCGCCCTAGTGATCGGCATGAGTGCTGGTATGTCGTGTATCGCGCAAACTCAAACGAACGCCGCTTCTGGTTTCCCGAATAAACCCATCAAACTTCTCGTCGGGTTCGCGCCCGGAGGGGGGACGGACACTGCTGCAAGAACGATCGCCATCAAACTCAGCGAAATTCTGGGGCAAACGGTTGTCGTGGACAATAAGCCCGGCGCAGGCGGAAACATTGCGGCTGATCTTGTGGCGAAAGCGCCCGGGGATGGTTACACGATCGGTCTCGCGAACATTGGTTCACTGGCCGTCAATCCACACATGCCAAACGGCACACCCTACAACACCTTGAAAGATTTTGCGATGCTGGGCAATGGTGTGACATTCGGAAATGTGCTGGTCGTGCGTGCGGACTCAGACATCAAGACGTTTGCCGATTATCTGGTCGCGGCGAAAAGTACGGATAAACCTCTGTTTTATGGTTCTTCCGGCTTTGGCAGTGCGGGCCATCTTTCCGGCGAGCTGCTTAAACAGCGCGCTGACACGACCGCACAGCATATCAACTACAAAGGCGGTGGACCTGCCATGAATGGTTTGCTTGGCGGTGAGATTCAAGCTATTTTCGCAAGCGCTCCCACTGCCATCCCTCTGATTAAAGCCGGTAAACTCCGCGCGCTCGCGGTCACAGGCGCCAAGCGGGCCGAGTCTTTGCCTGATGTTCCGACGATCGCGGAACTGGGCTTTCCAGGTTACCTTGCGACAAATTGGTACAGTTTCATCGCACCTGCCAGCACACCAGCCCCGATCGTTCAAAAACTGAATGAAGCAATCGTCAAGGCGATTCGCGATCCTGCGACCCTGTCGCGTCTAAGCGCCCAGGCCATGGAACCGGATCCTTCAACCACCGAGGAAATGCGAGCCTTTGTAACTCAGGAGTATGACACCTGGGGCAAAGTGGTTCGTACACTTAAATTTTAATTTTTCAGGAAGCATCTTGGGCTCCACAATTGTTGAAAAAATTCTGGCCAGACACGCTGGCCGGGATCGCGTTCAGGCTGGAGAGGTTGTGATCGCCGAAGTAGATTACGCGATGGTGACTGATACTCGCGCAGTGAATACGATCAAAATGATTGATCGTTTTGGTGACAAACCTCTGCAGTTCGCGAAAAAAACCTCTCTTGTTCTTGATCATTACTCACCGCCACCGAATCAAGAAGCGGCCGATATTCATTCGCAGATGCGAACGTTCGCTGCAAAACGAGGGACGGGTCTCTACGATATCGGTGATGGAATATGTCATCAGGTGTTACCTGAAGGCGGACACCTGACTTGCGGCGATTTGGTGGTTGGAACAGATACGCACTCGGTGACGTATGGCGCCTTTAACGCCTTTGGAACTGGCATTGAGGGCACGGACGTTTCCGCGGTCATGATGAGTAGCAAGCTCTGGTTCAGGGTGCCCCAGACCGTACGGATTGATCTCAGAGGTGAATTGTCTCCGGGTGTTTGGGCCAAGGACATCACTCTCGCCATGCTGGGCAAATTCGGTGCCGAGGGGTTGAACTATCACGCGATCGAATATGTTGGCGATGCTGTTCGTGCGATGGCGATCGATGATCGCATGACGTTGTGCAACCATGCTGCCGAGCTTGGCGCAAAAGCCGCGATTCTTGAACCCGATGCAAAAACATTCGCCTGGCTTGAAGCGCATGGAGCCCGCGCGCCTCTGCCTACTTTCGCGGATGCTGATGCACATTACGCTGAGCGTTTTACGATCGATGTCGCCAATCTTGCACCGCAACTGGCGCGCAAGCACGAGGTCGACGATATCGTAGGCGTTGACCAAATCGAGAAGCAGAAAATCCAGTTTGCACTCATCGGAACTTGTACCAATGGTCGCCTTGATGATATTCGTCAGGCCGCTTCGATTTTGAAAGGACGCAAACTTGCCCCGGGCGTGCGTATGATTGTGACGCCAGCTTCGCGCCAGATTTATTTGGCGGCATTGAGAGAAGGGCTGATCGAAATTCTGACAACAGCCGGCGCCTCATTTGAGTCAGCAGGCTGTGGCACCTGCGTGGGGATCACGAACCGGCTGGTTCCCGGCGATGGTGATACCGTGATTTCGACAGCCAATCGCAATTTTAAAGGTCGCCTGACCAACAAAAACGCCGATATCTGGCTCGGTTCGGCCGCCACTGTTGCGGCCTCCGCGCTAACAGGGTACATCACGGATCCCCGGCTGGTGGAAGGCGGTACTTGGAGGTCGGCGGCATGAGCGAAACTTTACTCCTCTCAGGTTCCGCGTTTCTGCTCGGCGATGACGTCAATACAGACATTCACTGCTCCAATAAATATTTGCCGGGCAAGGATGTGGCTTACGTCGCCCAACATGCTTATGAACAGCTCGCGCCAGGCATTGCTTCACGTATCGCAAGCCAAGGGGGAGGGATTCTTGTGGCTGGCGAGCATTTCGGCATCAACTCGTCGCGCGAGCAAGCCACACATGTGATGCATGCAATGAAAGTGCGCGCGATCGTTGCCAAATCTTTTGGCCGACAGTTTTTTCGCAATGCCATTAACAATGGATTAGCGGTATTCGAATGCGATACTTCCTCGATTCTCGAAGGGCAGAAGCTTGAGCTGGATTTAGCCCGAGGCTTGCTGAGCAGCGAAGGTCGCATCCTCCAGAAAACACATCCTTTGCCCTCTGAGATTCTCGCGATTCTCTCGATGGGGGGCTTGATTCCGTTTTTACAAAAATACCCAGACTGGAATTTCGCATGAGCATGATTTCCGCATCCCAGAAGCGTCGTTCGTTACGCCAGCAGTTACTCGGTTCGCAGGCTGTACGCGCACCTGGCATCTATGACGGGTATGGCGCGCGACTTGTCGAACAGGCAGGTTTTACAGCTGTTTACATGACGGGTAACGGCGTGTCTGCGACATTGCTCGGACGGCCCGACGTCGGGTTGGTCGATCTGACCTTGATGACGGACCACGCCCGGCGCGTGGCAGCGAGTGTCAATATCCCCTTGATTTGTGACGCGGATACTGGGTATGGCAATGTTGTCAATGTCCGGCGTACGATCATGGAGTTCGAGGCCGCTGGTGTGGCTGCCGTTCATATGGAGGACCAGGTTTCACCCAAACGCTGCGCGCAAATGCCGGGCGACCGGACAGTGATTGATTTTGACGAGGCCGTCGCCAAAATCGCAGCCGCCAGTGCGGCCCGTTCCGATCCGGACTTCGTATTGATCGCACGCACGGACTCAGCAGGGGCGCTTGGTTTGCAAGAAGCGATTCGGCGCACGCAGGCATTCGCTCAGGCCGGCGCAGATGCTGTTTTTGTCGAACTCAAGTCCAATCCTGACATTTTGAAAGACATTCTGGCCATCAAAGCGGGCGTGTCGGTACCGGTTGTTGTGAACGTCGACAGCGCAAAAGACCTGCGAAACCTCCAGTCATCTGAACTCAAGCAAGCAGGCGTGGATTTGGCAATATATCCAGCCATGGCGCGGGGTGTTTTTGGACACGCCATGAGTGCTGCGCTTTCGCATTTGCGTCAAGCTGGCAATATGGCTGGTTACGAGACCAACATGTTTACATCGGCTCAATACAATGAGGCGTTGGGGCTCAGCGAAGTCGAAGCCTGGGAAAAGCGCTTCGACTGAGTGAATGCATGTGCAGAAACAATTATTTAAAGAAATTTGGTGAATGCAGACACAGGTTCGCGTTCGCTAATGAGTGTGTTTTCTATTTTTGACATGTCTGCGTATCCAAGCGCCATGCCGCACATCAAGACCTCGCTTTGCGGAATACCGGTCGCAGCGCGAATGGTATTGTGAAATCGATTAAATGCAGCTTGCGCGCACGTATCGAGTCCGCGACCGCGTGCGGCGATCATCAGGCTCTGGAGAAAACATCCAAAGTCAAGCCATGAGCCTGTATTCATCGTGCGATCAATGGTGAAAAACATGCCGACGGGTGCGTCAAAGAAAGTGTAGTTGCGCCCATGTTGCGCATGCATGCCGGCTTTATCCTCGCGCCCCAGGCCCAGTAACTTGTATAAATCCAGACCGACTTTGCGTCGCCGCTCAATATAGGGTGAATCCCACTGGGTGGGATAGTATTTGTAGTCTTCGGTGAGCGCCTCAAACTGCGCGGGGTCCTGATAGACCTTGAGGATCTCTTTTGAGACACGGTCTTTGATCTCTCCCGTCAGCACGTATACCTTCCAGGGTTGAGTATTCGAGCCGGAAGGTGCGCGAGCCGCGACTGCTAGCATTTGTTCGATGTCTTCCCGGGCGACGGGTGTGGGTAGAAAGGCCCGCATTGAGTGACGTGAGGTAATCGCTTGGTCGACGATTTTTTGTTCGTTGCTCTGAATCATGATGACTTTTCTCTGCGTGTAAGTTGTCTTTCATTACTGTAGTACATTTTTGTAATCAAACAATCACTCAAATGATCAGGGGAGACATGAGATGGGTGTGGAGGCAATTGAGGCGTTCAGGGATAGTGCCCAAGATCTACTGAGTCGTCAGAATACGATTTCTAGATTACGTGAATTGCGTGACTCTGATTCAGGCTTTGACCGTGCCAGTTGGCGTGAATTGTCCAATGCTGGCTGGCTGGGTGTTCTTGTAGGCGAGGAGGATGGCGGACTGGGTCTTGGCTTGAGAGAGTTTTCCGCGATCGCCGAACAGGCGGGCCAGTATCTATTGCCAGAGCCTCTCATCCCCTGCGCTGTGCAGGTCGCGATCGTCGTGAGCCGCTCGCATCCCAGTCCTTTTCGCACGTCATTACTGGAACAGTTGACGGCCGGCGAGCTGGTTTGCGGTCTTGCATGGCAAGAGTCTGTGGGGCAACTGGAGTGTCCATCACAGATTCAAACGACTGCTGTGCGTGGCGAAAATTCATGGTTGATTCAAGGCGCCAAGCAGTTCGTGACACCCGCAAGCGGAGCTGATGGCTGGGTGGTGTTGGTGCGCGCGCAGATCGGCTTGATGCTTGTGTGGGTGCCTGCTCAGGCTTCGGGAGTCACCCGTGAGGATCTGCGCTGCGTCGATGGAAGCATCATGACAAAGATCAGCTTCAATGCTGTCAGCATTCCGGATTCGCATGTCTTGATGTCTGGTGATGTCGTGCGGGCGATCGTCGATGAAGCAAACGATTGCGCGCGAATCATCCAGTCCGCGGAATTGGTCGGCGTGATGCGAAAAGCTCTGGCAATGACCCTCGATTACCTCTGTACTCGGTCACAGTTCGGCAAACCAATCGGTAGTTTTCAGGCGCTCAAACATCGTGCCGTCGACGCTTATGTTCAAGTAGAGCTTGCCTCTGCATGCGTGGAGGATGTGCTGCGTCAAATAGAGACGATCGGTCACGCGATCAGCGTGACACCGCCGAGCGAGCATCGCGGGTTGGCTGCCCTGGCGAGTCGAGCCAAAGCCCGTTGTTCTCACGCAGCGTTGCTAGTCACACGGATGGCGATTCAGTTTCATGGCGCGATGGGTTTTACAGACGAGTGCGACATCGGCTTGTATTTCAAACGTGCCTTGTATCTGAGCGCCTGGTTGGGCAATCAGAGCCGTCACAGACAACGCTACCTTAAACATGTCAAATTCGAGGCGAATGAGTCAAGCGCGACCGAGGTCATGGACTTTCCACGAGACGCCGATTGGGATGACATGCCAGAGGCAGATTTCAGAAATATGTTGCGCGGATTCTATGCCCAACACTATCCAGACGCCATGCGTAATGTGCCCCGTCGACTGCATTGGCATGAGATTGAAAACTGGTATCGCACCTTGTCCGCACAGGGATGGGTCGCGCCGGCATGGCCCAAAAAATTCGGCGGCATGGGCCTGTCACCCGAGAAAATGATTGCGTATGTCGAGGAGCAGGAGCAGTACGGTGTTGCCCGCGCACCGGATATGGGTATCGTGATGATCGGTCCCTTGCTGATCCAGCGCGGCAGTCCAGAACAGCAGCAAAAGTTTCTTCCTAAAATTCTTGCAGGCGAACACATCTGGTGTCAGGGATATTCTGAGCCAGGTGCGGGATCAGACCTTGCTGCGCTTCGCACCGAAGCGGTTCGCGACGGAAACGACTTTGTCGTAAACGGACAAAAAATTTGGACGACCTTGGCTCAAGATGCGACGCATATGTTTGCCCTGGTGCGGACGGATAAAGAGGCCAAGAAACAAGCTGGCATCAGTTTTTTGCTGATCGATCTGAGCTTGCCAGGTATCACCATTCGTCCGATCAAAGACATTGTGGGTTACGAAGAGTTTTGTGAGGTTTTTTTCGACAATGTTCGAGTGCCAGTTGAAAATCTTGTCGGAGAGCTCAATCAAGGCTGGACGATCGCCAAGGCTTTGCTTGGATTTGAGAGAATTTTTCTGGGGAGTCCCAAACAGTCGCGCTATGCTTTAGGTCAACTCACAACCTTGGCGGAGCAAACGGGTTTGATGGACGATGCGGTGTTTGCAGCCCGTTATGCAGAGCTTTGTCTGGACGTGGCTGATCAGATCAGTGCCTATACGCATTATGCTGATATGGTCAAGCGAGGGGAACCGTTACCGCCTAGTGTCTCTCTGCTCAAAATATGGGGAACTGACACCTATCAACGCATTTGCATGACGATGGTTGAATACGCTCAGGAACATGGCGCGACCGGTCATACAACTGATCTTGTGGCCTCTGGAATGAATATTCCTGCCATCATGTTTAATTCGATTCCATCGACAATCTACGGTGGCAGTACTGAAGTGCAAAAAGAAATTATCGCTAAACACGTGTTGAAACTGCCTGACTGAGTCAGAGCGCGACACACTCTCAAAGGGGTTGAAATTTTGGAAACGATTAAGTTTGAGATGCAAGACGGTGTGGGTACGCTGACTTTGAATCGGCCCACACGTAAAAACGCGATCGACGCTGTGATGCGCGAAGAGCTGAAAGAGGTTGTCTTTTCACTTCCGCAGAACCGTGACTTGCGTGCTTTGATCATCACAGGTGCAGGCGGTACGTTTTGCGCCGGAGGGGATATCAGTGTCATGGGAGCGGGTACGCTCGCGCCCGAGGAGGGCCGTCACCGGATGCGCCATGACTACCTTTCTTGGATTGAGACCTTGCTTCGCCTCGAGATTCCTGTCATTTCTGCGGTAGAGGGCGCCGCCTTCGGCGCAGGCTTTAGTCTGGCATTGACGGCTGATATTGTCTTGGCTGATTCAAGCAGCCGATTTTGCATGTCTTTCATGCGTTTGGGACTGGTGCCGGACTGCGCGGCTTTTTATACCTTGCCCCGCATCGTGGGCACTCAACGCGCAAAGGAACTCGCTTTCTCCGCCCGGGAGTTGAATGCCGAGCAGGCACATGTACTCGGCATCGTTCTTGAAGTTTTGCCACAAGGTCGTGTCCTGGAGCGTGCGCAGCAAATGGCTCGCTGTTTTGCGCTCGCCGCACCCGCCGCGCTTGCGATGACAAAACGCGCAATGAATGTATCGATGAATAGCTCTCTGGATACCATGATGGATATCGAGGCTGACGCGCAGGCTGTGGCGCGAACCAGTCAGTGGCATACGGATGCTGTGCAACGGTTCCTGAATAAAAAACCTTCCGCATTTCAATGGCCGGGAAGCCTGGACTGATGTTCGAGCCATCCGCCCAAACTGGGAGGATTCCACTCGTTCTGGTGGTGGGGGAGAGCGTTTCGGTGACCCGGGCTTTTCTGAACAATGTTCTGACTCACCCTATGTTTGTGGATAGCGTTGTGATGGGGACGAGACCGGACGAGTCCGTGTCTGTCGAACCTCTTCGTCATCCACGCGTGATGACGCTGCCGCGTTTGGAGCCGAGTTTGCAATCGGCTGCGCAAGAAAACTGTCTGTGCTGCGGCATGCACAGCGCGCTTGGCGATGCCTTGCGTTCGCTTTTTTTCGAGGCGTTGAGGGACCGTGAGAAACGGCTTGAGCGTGTCTTGATTGAGTCTGACACCATTGAAACCGCACAGTTGACGCATACTTTGCGTCATACCCCTTTTCTAGGGCAGCGTTACTTTCACCAGCACACTTTTAGGGTGAGTGACCCAGTTGATGACGCTAAAAACTTGTTAGAAATATTGAACGCGCGCTGAGCATAAAAAAGACATCTGGAAAATAGTTTGTTCAAAAGCTTGAAGATCCAGAGAGGTATGCAGTAGAATGCAAACATACCTAGTGCATTGGTTGGAAAGCTTATAGCTGAGTCAATGCATTGCTTTGTTAGTGTTTTGCTTGGTAAGCAGCCTCTGTTCAAGCATATTCAGATATGCGAAATCAACGCCAGAGCGATTTTAATTAATACCAATCAATATATTGAAACCATATAAGACCTTGATTTATAAGGCTTTGATAATTGGCTTCGTGCCGTCCAGATTGCGAAAAAACAGTCGTACCCGTATCAACGACTTCACATCTAATAGCGTTTGGTTTTTGCCATGAACGTCTATTCGAGTTGTGTTTAATCAATATTTTTATGTCGTTGTTGTGCGCACGTGATTGCAAGCGCTGTGACATTTTGGTCGCGTTGGACGTGCGAATTGATCCAGTTTTGATTTGTGTTCAGTGAAAGAAGTGGACACTGAAAATAAAACTGGCCGAGCGCCATAAGCGATCGACCAGTTGTATTTGGTTGCGGGGGCAGGATTTGAACCTACGACCTTCGGGTTATGAGCCCGACGAGCTGCCAGACTGCTCCACCCCGCGTCTGAAGAATGAAGTATAGCGTATATCCCGTTTAGGGACAAGTTGCCTTCGGGCGAGTAAAGGAAAAAGAACTTTCATGAACGATCGGCAAGACATGCAGAGCGAGTCGCACGAGGCGCCTACTCAAGATGATGTGCAACAAAGCAGTGCTTTGGTCGTCACAGAAGAAACAAGTCCAGATGAAGCGACAGCCTCTGATGGAGCAACAAACACTGATGAAACGGTAGAAATTGAATTGGCCAAGCGTGTGGTTGAGACTGCGCTTCTTTGCGCCTCCAGTCCCATGCCCTTGTCAGAGCTTCGAAAGCTTTTCGAAGAAGAATCGCAATCTTCGCGTCGTTTGACCGAAGTGCTTGAGTCCATCCAGCAAGACTGGCTCGACAAGGGAATGGAGCTCGTCGAACTTGCCTCTGGTTGGCGCTTTCAAAGTCGTGCCTCCATGCAGCGCTATCTCGAGAGGCTGAGTCCGGAGCGTGTTCCCAAGTACTCTCGTGCCGTGATGGAAACGCTCGCGATTATTGCGTGGCGCCAACCCGTGACGCGCGGAGACATTGAGGACATTCGCGGTGTCACGGTTTCATCTCAGATTATCAAAACGCTCGAGGATCGTGGCTGGGTCGAGGTGATTGGTCATCGCGATGGTCCTGGACGTCCTGGGCTTCTGGGGACGACTAAACAATTTCTGGATGATTTAGGTTTGCGTGCTCTGGATGAGTTGCCCGCACTCGGAGCAGCTGAAATGTCTGAGGCATTACAGTCTCTGACATTGGAAGCCGCTGCACTTTCAGGTGCTGCGGCCTCATCCGCGCAGAGCGAACATCTGGAACATCAACAAGACATTGCACTTGAAGCCTCAGAAGTCGAATCTGAAATGGCAGAGGTTCAAGTTGAAGTGATAGAAGTTGCAACTCCCGAGCTCGATTCGGTTGAGCTAGATGTCGCAGAGCGCAGTGACCTGGAAATATCGAACGAAGAACCCTCGGACGAAGTGCAGCCTGAATCTGTGGAGTCAGCCGAGTCTATCGAAAAACAAAACATACATAATACAAATCTGGAGTCCAAGTGACTAAACCGAATATCGAAGAAACAGTCGTGAGTGCCCAAGAAGAGGGTGCGGTAGCCGTCAAAAAGGCCGTGCGCAAAAC
>JACCDU011029802.1_pt1 | contig 72240 bp, 69 predicted proteins | sample 7446081 | NCBI WGS metagenome assembly JACCDU01 (sample SAMN15323447, study PRJNA562643) | freshwater metagenome | isolation source: river surface water | place: USA:Blue River Watershed | collected 2017-08-17 | reverse complement strand
CCGGACAACGGCGGCGCGGGCATGGGCGCGCTCACGCCCGGCCACTGGGGCAGCCACGGACGCATCGTCATTCGATAAGCCGAGGCTCTCCGAGGCGGATTTGAGAGGCAAGACTCCTGCCAAGCTCCTGTCGAGCTTTGTACAGAAGCTTGACGTCTTCGCGGGCTCCGGCGCTTCACGAGCGTGCGCTATGCCAGTGGTACCACTGTCCACCTATAAAAGGGCCGGCCGGCTTCAGGCCGGCCCTTCTGCATGTTGATACTGCAGTCACGGCCTGTTATAGCAGTGGTGTCTCGAGGCGGTGTAGTCGTCGTACGAATGAATGTTGCAATGGGCTGACGGCCCCCTCATGAGCATGCGTGCGTCCCGCAGTGAGGCGGCACCTCCAGAGGGCCGCCGAATCGCCAGCTTGAATACGACCCATCCTCGGTGCGAAATCCAGAATCGGCCGTCATCCGAGCATCCCGAGCCGGCCGATGCCTGAGTGGGAAGACAGGTCCACGAAGCAATCGACTGATGCTCGGGTACGGGAGAGCTCAAGAACACTTGGCCGTTCAAGATGGGCCAGACGCCCATCACATCCGTATGACTTAGCCTGACCGTGCGAAAGTGCGTTCCGTTGGAGTAAAAATCAAGCTCGGTCAAATTGGGAAGCCCGTACAGCACGTTGTCAGTAGCCTCGCTTACAGAAGCCATCGATTCAACGGAATTGTTGGGCGTGGTGTCCAGCAGGCCCGTCACGACGATTGAGCCGCGAACGTAAAGCATGCCCGATACGGTGCCCGCCGTCACGGTCTGATACAGCACGGCACTCGCCCCCGGCTCCAGAGCCAAGGGCAAGTTGCCATTTGTGACGTTTCCGTAGACCGTGCCGGGAGTCTGCTTCCAGGTGAAATAGGTGGGACTCCCGACGCCTGGCGCAGACGCATTGACGGCGCTGACGAATAGCACCGAAGCCCTGACCCGGGAACGATTGGTGACGACAAACTCGAAGAACGTCGAGTCCCTGTAGCTGAGCCGAGGTTGCTTGTTGGTGACGGAAATCGACACGTCTCCCGACATCAGGGTTTCAGCCCGAATAGTGGCGCGGGTATCCGTCAGTCCTCCCGCTGCGCGGAGCGTGCCCTCCGTGACGGGATAATCGTTGCTGGTTGCCGAAAAGCGCGTCTGGACAGTGCAGCTCTCTCCTGCCGCAAGGGTCCTGCCAACCGCACAGGTGCCTCCGCTGATGCTGAAAGAGGCCGGAGATATGGCCAGGCTGGAAAGGGATACCGGACCTACGCCTGCGTTGGTCAAGATACTCGTGGCTGTGGAGCTCGAGCCTGCCAGCGTCGCAGCATGGGCGCCGGGTTGGAGCTGCAGCCGGTCGGGCTGCACCTGAACCGATAGCTCGGCGCGGGCCTGCACACCTGTGCGCACGACCACACCGGGTCGGTCGTTGATGACTTGAGGGTAGCCTCCGCTTACCAACAAAGTGCCTGTGAACGTTCCAGGCTGCGCCGACATCGCCCTCATCGTGACGGTGCAGGTAGAACCGGCTTGTCCGGCGGCTCCAAGGCCTGCGGAACAGGAATGCCGGTCCAGCGTGAAAATGGACTTCGCGCTGAGCGCAAAGGACATCGAACTGAGCGGATACGGCGCGAGGTTGGTCACGGTGTACGTGGCCTCCTGCCGCGCCCCCGCCGCGACCGCCGGAAAGGGAGCCGTAAGCGTCACGGAGGCTCCTTCGACGCTCAGCCTGTCGGTGAACAGTCGCTCGAAAGAGAACGAGCCCCCTGACAGCCTGATGCGCTGCAGGCCCGTCGCGGTCGTACCCGGGGCAGCCTCGAGCAATTCGGTCAGGAACAGGCAAGACGCCCCTGGCGCGAGAGTCTTGCCTCGACTGCAGTGCGAGGCATCCCTGGAATCGGTCAAAGCCAGCCAAGCTGAACTTTCCGTCACAACACCCTGGAACACGACCGCTGCAGCAGACGTGTTCGTGACACGATGATAGTTTCCCGAGTTCGACCAGGCCCCCACTCGCGTGGACAACGCCCCGGCAGGTTCGACTCGGACGCTGGGGGCCTCCACAGAGCAGCTTACTGGAACGCCAGGAGCTGGGGATTGCCCCACGACACTTACTTGAAGGGTTCCCGCTAGCGCAGCGGGGGTGTTGCTGCGGCACAGGGTATGGAGGAGGCAAGAGGCACCCGGCTCCAGTATCAACGGGCAATCGGAGCCGGCTGTGCTCGTGTCGAAGGCGAGCCCTGTGGCGCCCGTAACTCGGGCAAGGGACGGGCCAGCCGTGGCGGGAAGCCGAACGGCGGTCGTGCCCGTATTCACCAATCGATGGGCCCCCCGAGACAACGCCCCCACCGAAGTGGGCGCGTGGGTGCCCGCCAACAGCGATACCTGAGGGGCACTCACGGTAATTGTTGCCTGGCTGTAGAGGGTTCCCGCATTGGTGCCTTCCAGCACAAAGGCAAGTGTGTTCGGGCCCTGCTTAGGGAACGTTGTCAAGAACTCATGAACACACCGACCTCCGGGTGCGAGAGTCGTGCTGCCGACAAAGCAGCGGTTGAGCCGTGTGACGCCAGGAATGGTCGCGCCGTTCAATCGACGGGGGTCTGCGTTGACGCCGATGACAGGTACCTGCGGCAGGCTCAAGCCAACGGCCGAGACGTTGGCCAGCGCCACCCGACAGCGAGTGGTCGCAGGGTGCAGCACCGGAGCTTCGCAAACGGGTGTGCCCAGCATTCCGGGAGCAGGAATGAGGGGGCGTCCTGCAAGCGGAACCAAAAGGGCCCCGCCGCGACCGGCATGCATCACTTGCAAAGTGGCGGTCCGCGGATGGCCATCGACGGCGGTGAACTGGACATTGACTTGGCACGTCTGCCCGGGAGCGAGCATCGAGCCGCTACATCCTGAAGCCGCAAAGGAGGCCGCGTTGGAACCCTGCATGTTGAGCATTCCCACATACAGGGGTCCGTCTCCGGCGTTTACAAGCGTCACCGAACGGCGGACCGTCTCACCCACCTGGGCTTCTTCGAAGGTGAGGGCCTGGGGCGCCGACAGCAATACGCCCTCGGTTCCTCTGGCGCGCAGCACGATGGGCAAAAGCGGCTGAGCCGCACTTGTGGTGACCTGCCAGGATGCACTGACTTGGCCGATGCTGACAGGCCGAGCCACGAGCTGGAGGCTGCATTGACTTCCCGGAGCAAGCAATCCGATGCACTTGACAGGCTCCACCACGGAGAAGCGGCTTGCCGGCACCCCCGTGATACTCTGCCGGGTCACGGCAACCGGCGTGGCTCCGACTGCCGTAAGCGTGAGCGTGCGCGAAGCGCTGGTGCCGCCGACCGGCACATCACCAAAGTCGAGGCTGGCCGGCTCGACGACGAGCGCAGAGTTAGAAACGCGGGGGCTTGCCTGAAGGTCCAGGGATGCGCCCGAAAATACAGTCGTTGGGGGTAGGGTCAGCCGGCCGCTGCGAGGTTGCGAATCAGGCAGCAGCGCCGCGATACGAAACGTGCAGGACTGCCCTGGCTCGAGGCCGCTGCCACAGGTCTGCTCGAGCACCTTGAAAACGGTCGGGTTGTCCACGCGTAAGGCAGGCGCCGCAAGGGCCGCTCGTCCTACGTTGGTGAGAACCACAGTCTGCGGCGCGGAGAGCGCGCCGGCCATCGCCGAGTCGAACGTGATTCGAGGAACGGACCAGACGGCCTCGGCGCGAACGCCCTCCCCTGTGACGCTGAACAAATGCCAGGGCAACGCGGCTCCAACGGTTGCACGGGATTGCTGTATACCTGCGACAGTCGGGCCAAAGCGCAGGGAAAGCGTGCAGCTCGCGCCACCCGCCAGCAAGGTCGGACATGAAGAGCTGAGCTTAAAGGCTCCGCTAGAATCGCTCTTCAGCGCAATACCGGCCGTGGAGACCGGCGTGCTTGCCTTGTTGGTCAGTGTCACCGTCACCGGAGCGCTCAGCTGCCCCAGGGAGACTGCCCCGAAATCGACCCGAGCCGGAGCGACATCGAGCAGGCCTGACGGAGATACGCCTTCTGCGCTGACTTGCAGCGTCTCGGACAGCTGGCCGTTACCGACGGGTACCCGAACGAGCGCGCCGACGGCGCCCACGGCCACGACGTCGAGTCCAACCGTGAGGGTGCAGCGCTGTCCAGGGCCCAGGACGCTGGGGCACGAGTGGGCTACAAGTCTGGCTTGACCCAACGCCTCTGGCGTGCCCACCTCCTGGGCGAGAACCGTGTTGTTGTTCAAGGTGAACACATGCGTCGGCTGACTGCCCACCGCCACACGCCCGAAGTCTACGCGCTGCAACGCGGGTCGGAACTCGGCCAACCCGCTGGGCACACGAACGGTGAAGCTCGAGCTCTGCGCAAGGGCCGTGTTCGCACAGAGTGCAGCAAGTGCTCCCAGCAGGGTAATGAGTTTCATTGAAGGCTTCAAGGCGTTACGGGGCTAGCGGGTATAGCCAAAAACAAGAAAGCCCACCCGATTTTCGAGTGGGCCTGGAGGCGAGCCCGTAAACTTGAAAGTGTGCCTTCGGCCGAACACCCGAGTCAGACCGACACGAGCCAGCCCACCTTGAACTCGGGGTTCTCGAAAGTGAGGTCCTTCGCGCCGACCCTGCGTCCGAGCGGATAGCCCCGCGGGTTGGCCACCACGCGGGTGGCGCCCACGACGTAGTCCATGCTGTTGTGCACGTGGCCGTGCACCCACAGGGTGGGGGCCAGCTCGTTGATGAGCGGCTCGAGGTTGCTCACGAAGGCGCCGTTGGCCGGATGACCGGCGTACTGGCGATGGATGCTGCGCGGACTCGGCGCATGGTGGGAGACCACGACGGTCGGGCCCTCGAAGGGGGTGCCGAGGGCCTCGCGCATGCGACGCACCGACTGCTCGTGCATCGTCTTTGCGTCCAGGGGGTCGAAGACACGGCGACCCTTCGGGTAGCGGTCGTCCTTCACGCCAATCCACTTGTGGTCGGCCATGAAGTGGCGAGCCATCGAGATGCTGTCGGCGAGCTTGTCCTCGCCCAGCAGCAAGTAGTCCGTCCAGAGCGTCGCGCCAAAGAAGCGCACACCCCCGAAGACCACCGTCCGGTCATCGAGCAGCTCCACGCCGTGGTCCTGAAGGCCCGCCTGCATCGTCTCGACCATCTCGCTCCAGATACGGCCGTAGCCCTCGTGGTTGCCGAGCACGTAGACGACGGGCCGGGACGCCTTTCGGTAAAGCGCGGCGAGCTCGAGCACCGCCTGCGGGTCCCCGCCGTCGGAGATGTCGCCCGCCAGCACGAGCACGTCGCCGCGCAGCGGCGCGGGCGCCATGGGGGCGTGCTTCAGGTGCAGGTCGTTGAGGATGTGGAGCTGAGTCATGGTCGTGAGAGCCGTCCGGCCCCAAGAGGTTCCGACTGAAACCAGGCCCCCGTAGGGGTCGGGCTCAGACGTAGAGATAGCCGTTGTCGTGAAGAAAGGACAGGTCGACCTGCCAGGGCCAGTCGCAGCGCTGCTGCCAGGTCTCGTAGGTGTCGGCAATGGCTGCCTCGAGCTCGCGCTCGCTCCAGCCGTTCACCCGCTTCAGGTGCTCGCGCACTTCACCGTACATGCCCAGCCGACGGGCGATGCCGAGGTGATGCGCCTTGTGGCACAGCGGGCACAGCGCGAGAATGCGTTCGAGCTTCTGGACCTGGGTCTCGTTTTCCAGGCGCCAGAGCTCGTGAGCCTCCAGGCGCCCGCGCGCCGCGCAGATTTCACACCGGAACCCGGCCGCCTTGTAGGCGTGCTTGCGGATGCGGTCCCACCGCTCGGTGCCCATCAAGTGGCGAACGTTCTGCTCCCAGGTCGTCACGGGCAGCATCTCCGGCACGAGCACCGGGCGGGGCGCGTCGGGGTCGTACATCCTGGGCAGCCATTTCCAGCACCGATGGGCGACGTTGTCGTCGGGTGCGTAAAAGCCGTTCAGCGGGTCGTAGCGGGCCCCCTCGCCAAGGGCATCGGATTCGTCCCACCACGGCACGCACAGGGGAATGTGTCGGGTTGACGTCATCTCGGCGTGGCGCCGGATGCACAGTCCGGCGCGCTCGAAGGTGAAGAAAGTCTCGTATAGCGGGGACCACTTATCCCGCCCGCACACCGGCTCGCAGCTGTGCGCGCCCGCACAGGAGGCCCTGCTTGCCGATGGCCGCACACGAAGCCCCCGCCTACGATGCAGGGCATCCGCAGCCGACGCTCGAAGTGCTGCAGCCGAACCGAATCCTCGCCATGAAACTCGTCCTTCGCATCGTCGACTCTCCCGTGCCCGAACTTGCCGCCGATTACCTGCTCGGGCTGGAGCAGCGCGCGCAGACGGTGCTGCGCTCGGAGCTGCAGCACTTCGAGCAGGCAATGGCCCTGGCCGCCTACCTCGATGCGGTGGATGCGCAGGAGCTCCCGATGCGCCGCCTCATCTACCGGGCAGCCGCCGATGCGCTGTGCGCCTGGATGCTGGCGAACCCGGCCGGCGCACAGCGGCTCGCACAGGCGAGCTGGGCCGCCGCCTCGCTGGCGCAGTTCCTCGCGGAGCCCTGCCTGCGCCAGAAGTGACCCCGGGCACGCGCTGGGGGTGGACCGGCGGGCGCGAGGCGCAACCCGCCTTCGTTGCCTATACGGGTGCAGGAACCATGTGAAAAGGGGACGGCTTCTAACGAAGCACGCCCTGTCGCACAGACACATCTATGACCCGATGGCCTCACTGGCCGTCATTCGGTGTGCGACTGCGCACACCAGAAAGTCGAAGGACACCATGACCCAACGCACCCAGGGGCGCTCGCGCTCCGCGCGTGTCATCCCCGTCATTCCCGTGAGCCTGGTCGAATCGCTTCGCCAGTGCGAGTTGCGGGCGTGGCTCGAAGTCAACGAGCCGCAGTCGAAGGAGGCACCCTCGGACGCACAGTACTGGCAGCTGCAGGCCGAAGCGGTCAACCGCGCGGCACGCCGCCAGTTCGTAGGCGCCTTCACGGTGCACGGCGACCTCACGCAAGCCGTGGCCCAGACCAATGAGCTGCTCGCCAAGCACGACCGCCCCACGCTCTTCGAGCCGGCGTTCGTGGCGGGGGGCCTGCAGGTCCAGCCCGACGTGCTGGAGGTTCGTCGCACCGGCTCGGTCGTCTCGGAGCTGACCGCATCCACCTCGGACCGTGGCCTGCTCGAGCGCGACAAGCTCGAGCGGGTGGCGCTGCGCGCAGGCGCATCGCTGCACGTGCTGGGGCTGCGCCGGCACAAGGTCTCCGCGGTCGCCGCGCACGCTCTGGACCGCGAAACGGTCTGGGACGGCAAGGACCCGACCTACGAAGGCATCCTGCGGCGCATCGACATCACGGGCGACGCCATCGTCGAGCGCGATTCGATGCCTGAAACGCTCGCCCATCTGAGGGCGGTCGTGGCGGGGCCCGAGCCCGAGACCCGCATGACGCGGCACTGCAAGAAGCCGTTCCCCTGCCCGTTCATGGAGCGCTGCCGCAACCACCCGTCGCGGCCTGCGGCCACCATCTACGACATCCCGGGCAAGCACTGGCGATTGCAGGACGAGTGGGCGGCAATGGGCTGGTACGACCTCGAGGACGTGCCGGCCTGGGCCGTGAAGGCCGCCCCCAAGGCGGTCCAGCGCATCGTGAAGGCGACCCTCACCGGCAAGCCCTATCGAAGCGCCCAGGCGAAGAAGCTGCTGGACGCGCTGCCATACCCGCGCTACTGGTTCGACTTCGAGGCGGTGGCGCTCGCGCTGCCGGCCTGGGCGAATCGGCGGCCGTACGAGCAGGTGCCCTTCCAGTGGTCGGTGCACATCGAGCGACGGGGCGGCAAGTTCTCGCACAAGGCATTCCTGGACCTGTCGGGCAACGACCCGGCACGGGCCTGTGCCGAAGCGCTCATCAAGACGATGGGCAAGCGCGGACCGGTGCTTGCCTACCATGCCGCCTACGAGAGCACGCGACTGAAGGAGATGGCCGAGCGCTTCCCCGACCTCGCCGAGGCGCTGCTTGCCATCAACGCACGGCTGGTCGACCTGGAGAAGTGGGTGCACGAGTACTACTACCACCCGATGATGCGAGGCTCGTACTCCATCAAGAAGGTGCTGCCGGCACTCGCACCGGACTTCACGTACGACACCCTGCCCGGGGCCCGCAACGGCGTCGATGCGCAGATGGCGTATCTGTCGTCCATCACGGCGGGGCTGAACCGCCCCTTCTTCGAGTCGCTGCGTGACGGCCTGCTCGCCTACTGCGCCCACGATACGTGGGCGATGGTTCAGGTGGCCTACCGGCTCGCAGGCAGGAAACCTCCTGTGGCACCGGTTCCGCACCGCAAGCCGATGGGCGACAACACGTTCGTGGCAGCGCGCATGACCCATGCGCGTACCCGCAACGTCTGGCAGCTCTACGAGCGCGACCAGCCGGCGGCCGCCGCCACCCCGCACTGGGTGGTGACGGACAAGACGCCGATGCCCTCGGTGCGCACGCGACTGGCCGCAAAGCCGGCTTCGCGTGCTTCGACGGCCCGCAAGACGGCCGTCAAGAAGGCCACCCGTGCCAAGAGCACGACGGCACCTTCGCGTCGAGGCAAGACCTCGAGCTCGAAGCGGGCCTGATACCTCTGGCCTGATTCTCCCTTCGACGCCCCGGTGACCCCGGGGCGTTTTTCTTGGGCGCTCGGGTCCGGCCTGCGATACCTGCGCTTCGGCCAAGAAGAAACCCGGCGCCATCGCGCCGGGTTCATCGAGCGGGTCCGTTCAGAAGTCGGTGAGGACCCGAACGGTGAGCGTCACCTGCACCGAGCGGGTTGCCCCGCGAGCGTCGGTCGCCTGCACCCAGAAGGTCCAGATGCCGCGTACCGGCTGCGCCCAGTACACCAGGCCGTTCTCGGAGACGGTCATGCCGGCGGGCGCCTTGAACAACTTCCAGGCGATGGCGTCGCCATTCGGGTCGGTCGCCGAGGCCTGGAACTGCCAGGCCACTCCCACCGCCGCCGAGGACGTCGTGCTGGGCACCGTCACCACAGGCGGCAGGTTCACCGGCTGGATGGTGACGGTGACGGTGCCGCGGCCTTCCAGACCCACCGAGTCGCGAGCCACCACGGTGAAGACGTAGGTGCCGGCCACGGGCTGCGCCCAGCTCAGGCGTCCGGTCTTGGCGTCGATGGTCATGCCGGCCGGGCCGTTCTCCATCGAGAACGAGGTCAGGTCGTTGTTGGCGTCGCGCGCAGGAACCAGCATCGTGAAGGCCGTGCCTTCAGTACCGCGGCCCGAGAGGGCGGCCACCGTCGGAGCGTAGGCCGGGCCCACGTTGACCGTGACCTTCACGCCCGCCCAGGTCGTCGCGCTGTCGAAGGCCTTCACGTAGAACACCCACGAGCCTGCGCGCGGCTTGGGCCAGCTGATGCGGCCGGTCGCCGCGTTGATGGTCATGCCGGCCGGCGCGCCGGAGAGCGCGTAGTTGAGCGTGTCGCCATCCGGGTCGGTGAAGGGCACGTCAGCCGCGAGCGCGTAGCCCGTGTAGGCTGTGAACGTCGGAGACTGCGGCGGGACGGGAATGCGGTTCGGGGCGGTCACTTCGAGGTTTACCGTGCCGCTGCCGCTCGCGCCCTTGGCGTCTTGAGCGACCACCCCCACCGAATACGTGCCCTTGAGCGGCTTGGCCCAGGTGAGCACGCCGCGGGTGTCGATGGCCATGCCGGCCGGCGCACTCGTGAGCGAGAAGCTGAGCGCATCGCCGTCGGGGTCGGTGGCCGAGAGCGTGGCGGTGAGCGGCGTGCCGTGGCGCACGGAAAGCGACAGCGGAGCCACCACCGGAGTGCGGTTGAGTTGGCTCACGACGAACGTCGCCTCCACGGTGGTGCTGGCACCCTTGCTGTCGGTCACGACAAGCTTGAGGGGGAAGCTGCCTGCCGCCGTAGGGGTGCCGGCAATGCGCCAGGTCGCAAAAGCGCTGTCGGCCTTGCGCACGACCGTCTGGTTGCTTGCCTTGAGCACGCCACCCTTCGTGGCGGTGAACGGCAGGGCCGTGGCATCGGCGGTGACGGAGAGCCAGTCCGGCTTGACCGGCGCCTCGAGCGTCAGCGTGTCCCCGTCCACGTCTTCGGCAAGGACCAGGATGTCGACAGCCCGGCCGAGCGTGGCCTGGACCTGGGACTGCAGCCCCGAGACGCTGGGCGCGTGGTTGTCCCCACGAGCCAGCAGCTGGGTCTTGAGCGCCTCGAAGTTGGGCGTTCCCACGCCGGTCGGCACGTCGTAGCCGGCTTGCGCCGCGCAGACGGTGCATGCACCGTTCGAGCCGGAGGTCACATCGAGGAACGCTGCGCCATAAGCAGACGCGTCACCGCGCACTGCGGCGTAGACGGCCTCGTGAAGCGCCGTGCCCGAAAGCGCGTTGCTGCCCGCCTGGACACGCAGCGCGTTCACCACGCCGAGCATCGCAGCCCACTGGGGGGCCGAGGCGCTGGTGCCCCCGAACGAGTACCAGCCCGCGATGCCGCCCTGGGGCGTGAAGCGAACGTAGTGCCCGGTCTGCGGGTCCGCGTTGAGCGCCACATCGGCGACCGTTCGCTTGCTGAGCGCGGTCTGGCCGGGCAGCATCAGGCCGTTCTGATAGGACGGTGTATCGAAGTACAGGCTGGGCGCGCCGCCCGTGCTGGTCCAGACCGTTTCGGTGCGGGCGGCCCCTGCGCTCCACTGCAGCGAAGTGCCGCCCACGCCCACCACGCTGGGCGAGACCGAGGGCCACATCGCCTGTGAGCCCCAGTCACCGGTGGCGGCGAAGTAGCTCATGCCTGGTCCCGAGAAAGACGCCTCCAGGAACGGAGCCCAAATGTTCTCCTGGGCACCGAAGCTCATCGAGACGACACCCGGACCCATGAGCTGGGTGAGGTAGACGGCGTCGGCAAGGGTGAGCAGCATGTCGTTCTCGCCGGAGACGAGCACGAGGCGAGCGAGCGGCGCGATGGCGTGTGCCCACTGCAGGTCGAGTGCGATTTCTCCTGCCCAACCCTCGTCGTAGGCGGGAGGCGTGTCGGTGCGCTCGCCGCCCTGTTTCACGTAGACCGGCACGAACTCGCAGCCCGCGCCGGGGGCCGGCAGCGGCAGGGCGGTCGCGGCACTCACCGTCACCTGGGTGCACGAGGGCAGCCCGAACTGGGCGCTGAATGCCTGCAGGTCCGCGAGCGCGTTGGGGTTGTGGAATGCATCGACGATGTAGATGGTCTGGCCTGCTCCCAGCGCAGCGCGCTGCTCGGCCGTGAGGCCGCTGTAGGAGGTGGGCAGCGCAGGCAGCCCGTAGGCGGCGCGGATTTGGCCCGGGGTGTAGACGCGAGCGGCCATCGGTGCGACGCGCTCGGTGGTGTCCGAGGCGGCGAGCAGCTGCTGCTGCTGACGTTGCGCGAGCGCCGAGACCGTGAGCCGTGCAGTGCCTGCCCGCAGCATCTGCGCCGAGACCGGCACGGTCTGGACCTCGAGGTTGGCGCCGGGGCCCGCGACCGGCTCGGGCAGCGTCATCGGGAGCATGTGAAAGCTCGGGCGGGCGCGGGCCGCGCTCAGGGCCTGGCGAACGGCTTCGGGCTGGTTGGCGAGCCGCTCGGAAGGCCATACGACGGGCTGGGCGAGCGACGTCGGGGCCGCAGCCGGAGCGGCGCTGGTCGGCTGCTCGGACTCGCCCCCTCCGCAGGCCGCGAGAAGCGCCAGACACAGCGCCGACAGTGCGGTGCGCGCGCCGCGCGAACCAGAAGAAGTGAACGTCATTGCAAGGAAGGAGGCGTTGGAGTGGTGGAACGCGGCGGCGACCGAGCAGGCGGTCTTCGCGGCGGGCTCTACCTTCGTTTAGCCACCCCCGTTTAGCGTCGAAGGCCCTCGCGCAGCGAGAGGCGCGCCCGAGCGGTCAGCCCGAAGCAGCCGGCAAACGGTGACGTGCGGCGCGCACGGCCCACGCCGAGAGCGCGCCCCAGCCCGCCAGGCCCGCGAGGGCCACCCCGACAGACCCCCATCGCGGGACTTGGGCCTCGATGAGCACGACAAGGCATTCGTAGAGCCGGGCCGCCTGCGAGTGGCACCAGAGCCGCTCTTCGAACACTGGCCAGGCGGCGTGCAGCACGGCGCCCAGCGCGAGACCGAGAGCAAGAAGCCGGCTGGCCGGCGAGAGAAGAACGCCGCGCAGCGACGGGCAAAGCAGAGTCATGCCCGGGTCTAGCGCCTGCGCTCTAGCCCTTGTACCGAGCCGGGCGCGAGCGACTCCCGGGCAAAAAGAGAGCGCCTCGCGCGCCATCCGACATGAAGTCGGACGACACGGCGAGGCGCCGGGGAATCACTTGCCGTAGGCCAGATAGGTCGGGCTGACCTTCAGGACGTTGGCGAGCTTGACCAGGGTGGCCGCACGCGGGGCGTGCTCGCGCACTTCCAGGCGGTCGACGTTCTTGGTGGTGTTGCCCAGCCCGGCCTCGCGCGACAGCGCGTTGCGGGTCAGGCCACGGGCCAGGCGAGCTTCCTTGATGCGGTAGCCGACGCCACCGGTGCGGCAGACGGTGCCGGGCTTGAGCACGCACTCACCGCTGGCGAGCCACTGCAGGTTCACGCCGCCGAATTCGGCGACACGGCCCAGCGTGCCAACGCGCGGGGTGACTTCTTCGGCCTCGATGCGGCCGATGTTCTTCGACGACGCACCGCTCGACAGGGCGGCACGGGCCAGGGCCAGCTTGGACAGGCCGAGGTCCTTGCGCACCAGCGCCAGACGGGTACCGAAGCCGGGGTTCACTTGAAACGATTGCATGTGCATGTCCTCAGGATGTGATGCAGCGGAGTTTGCTGCGGAACAGATGAAGCGAATTCTACGTCCGAGAACTCTCTCTGTAGCGGTCTGTATAGCAAGCGTGCGCCTTTAGGTGTGCGCGCACGCACACCCGCTGTTTGCACGCTAGCCGCGGGCAGTGCGCTCGGCACTGACTTCGCGGGCGATGTCGGCGACGAAGGCTGCGTACGCCGCGCCGACCGTATTGCGCGAGTCTCCGGTCACGTAGGTGACCGGGGTGAACTTCAGCTCGAGCCGCTCCATCGCGCAAAGGACGGAGCGGTCGCGCGAGAGCGTGAAGGCGCGCTCGAGAAACCGGGCTTCGTCCAGGCGGCCTTCGTGGAGCATGTCGACCGCGTGGTCGAGCAGACGCCGCGCGACGTTGTCCGGAGAAAAGCAACTCTCGATGTCGAGCCGGTTCATCACCGCCCCGAACGCCTGCTTGAAGTGCCAGCCGTCCATGCCCGAGTCGCGTTCGAGCTCTTCGGCAGAAAGCCCCTGCGGGTTGGCAAGGCGTTCCGCCCGGCGAGTCTCGAGTTCGGAGCGGGCCGCAGCGAGTGCGCGGCGCAGGTAGGCATCGAGCTCCAGGGGCTCGTCGTTCCAGTTACGCGCCCCGTCGAGCTGACGCGCAAGACCTTGGTAGGCCCGCTCGTGCACCAGGTGCATCTCAACCGGTCTGACCTGGCGGCAGTAGCCGTTCATGAAGACCCGATGGCGACGAACGAGGTCGCACACGTGACTCCAGCAGCGCTGCAGCTCTTCATCGAGCGAGTTGTCCGGCAACACGAGCACGGGGCTCATCCAGGTCCGGGGGGCCAGCAGCGCGTGCAAGCCCGGAGCATTCGCCTCGATGAAGGCGGGCAGGTCGAAGGCGAGGTCGTGATAGGCGTTCTTGCCCTTGAGGGTGCGCAGCGCCTCGTTGCGCAGCGTCTCGAGCCCCGATACCGCCAGCGCTCGGTCCAGGCCGTTGCCCAGCACCAGGTTCAGCATCCCGTAGTCGTCGTAGACGGCTTTCAGGAACGCAGTCTGCGGGCGCCAGTTGCAGTTGGGGTATACGTCCGAGTTGGCGAGACCCGCTTGGGTGAGCAGACCCTTGTCGGAGTCGAGCTCGATGGGCTCGAAGCTTGCCGATTGCGAGATGAGCACGATGCGGCAGGCATCGCCGTCGGCGATGGTCTGGCCCGATGCGGCGCAGCGAGCGTTGATGGCAGCCATCCGTGGTTCCTTTCAGTGTTGACGTGTCCTGAGCGAGTGTAGGCAGCAAGGCGTTCGAGGGTCCTCGACACGCAAGGACGCCCAAGCGCACCAGCGGGAATGCACGGCTCAGCGACAGCACACGTCGTTGCCGAGACTGAAGCGGGCACTTGAAGCGCCCCGCCAGGAACGTTTCGCGAGGAGCGGGCTCTAAAGAGCGCGGGTCCCCTATACAGGGTCGAGGACAACTCCGATTTCACGGACATCCCAGAACCCCAACCATTCATGACAACGACTCAACACACAGAACAACAACACCATCAAGGCACGCTCTCGGTTCACCCCAAGGGCTTCGGCTTCGTGACCACTGCGCAGGGCGAGGAATTCTTCGTTCCACCTGCCCCGATGACCCGGCACCTGTCGGGCGACATCGTCTCCTTCCAGGTCGTGGCGGGCAGCCGCCCCGGCCAGTTCCAGGCAGCACAGCTGCAACTCGTCGAGCGTCGCGCCCGGCTGCTGCTGGGCACCGTGGTGCTCGAGCACGGCCGCTGGCTGCTCGAGCCCGACGAGCCCTGCTTCGTGCGTCTGGTGCTCGAAGGAATGGACTTCGTGGCTGCCGGCCAGGTCGTCGCGGCCCGCGTGGAGGCCAATCCGGCGCTGCTGTCGCAGACGATTTCCGTGCGCCTGGAGCGCGTGCTGGGTGACCGGCACCGCAAGGGCTTCGACATCGACTACGCGCTCGCCGCCCAGGACTTCGCGCCGGCCTTCTCGCGCGCCGCGCTCGAGCAGGCCGACAAGCTGCCCGGCGACGTGGACGTCGAGAGCGCACTGGCCGACGGTCGCATCGACCTGCGTGCACTGCCCCTCGTGACCATCGACGGGGAGATGACGCGCGACTTCGACGATGCCGTCTATGCGGCGCCCAACGGCAAGAACACCCGCGTGGTCGTGGCCATCGCCGACGTGAGCCATTACGTGCGCCCGTCGAGCGCTCTCGACAAGGACGCACGCAAGCGTGCGACGTCGGTCTACCTGCCGGGACGCACCACTCCGATGCTGCCCGAGAAGCTCTCCAACGGGCTGTGCTCGCTCAACCCGAACGTGCCGCGGCTCGTGTTCGTCGCCGACCTGGTGCTCGATGCGCGCGGCGAGCTCCTGGAGCGCAGCTTCTACAAGGCCGTGATGACCTCGCGCGCCCGCCTGACCTACCAGCAGGTGAGCGACGTGGTCGAGGGCCGCTCGCAGCACGAGCTCTCGGGTCCGGTGTTGCGCAGCCTGGAGACGCTTACCCGCGTCTTTCGCGCCCTGGACACCGCACGCAAGGCGCGTGGCGTGCTCGAGTTCGAGGACGCCGAGCCCAAGCTCGTGCCGCGTGGCGATGGTGAGTTCGAACTTGCCTGGGAGCACCGCACGGTGGCGCATCGCATCGTCGAGGAGATGATGCTGCTCGCCAACCGGGCGGTGGCCGCCGAGTTGCAGGTCCGCTTCGGCGAAGGCCTCTTCCGGCATCAGAAGCTTCCCGAGCAGGTGGAGTGGGACGAGCTGCGCACCTGGTGCGCCGAGCGCGGTCTTGCCGTCGCGCAGACGCCTTCGCTCAAGGCGATGGCCGAGCTGCTGGCTCGTGCCCGCAGCCGCGAGGACAGCACCGTGGTGGAGTTGCGCATGCGCAAGGTCATGCAGACCGCCGCCTACGATGCGCTCAACCCGAGCCACTTCTCGCTGGGCTACGACAGCTACACCCACTTCACCAGCCCGATTCGGCGCTACGCCGACCTGCTGGTGCACCGGCTGCTTTCTGGCGTGCTCAAGGTGGCCCCCAAGGCCGCCGGCGAACACTGCTCGGAGCGCTCGCGCGCGGCCCGCATGGCCGAACGCCAGGTGTGGGACAAGCTGAAGAAGCGCATCCTGGCGCGCGATGTGCCCAAGTCGACGGTGCTCGAGGCCCGCGTGGTCTCGATGGGTCGCCGCGGCCTGCGCGTGGTGGCGCTCGCCTGGCAGTGCTCGATGCTGGTGCCGGCCGACAACCTGCTGGAGGAAGGCTTCAGCTTCGATGCCGACACCCAGGGCTGGCTCAACCAGGGCAAGCCTGTCGAGGTCGGCCACCAGGTCAAGGTGCGTTGGCACACGCTGGAAGAAGACCGCAGCCGCCTCGAGCTGCAGGCCGCACTGGCCTGAGCCCGGGCATGGCGACGCGAGGACTGCTCCTCGCTGTCGTGCATTCGAACTGGCCGACCTCTCACGAGGTCGGCCTTTTTCTCGCCTGTCGTCGGCCCCGAACGCGAAAAAGGCCCGACCTCGTTGAAGGTCGGGCCCGAAGAAGGCGCTGTTCAGAGCATCGCGTCGTCGTACGGACGGGGCGCCGGCACATCGTAGCCCATGGCGAGCAGGTGCGTGTCGCACCAGCCCTGGGCAATCTCGCACCAGCCGTCGTCGCCCTTCCAGCCCTGGTGCCAGCCGCGCCAATCGTCGGCCTCGGTCGCGAAGGGCTGCACGCGAACGCGCGGGGTCTTCTCGATGAAGGCGACACGGTTGGCGACAAGGGCCGGGTCGGTACCCTCGATGAAGCGCATCGCGCAGTGGGGGTACTCGGGGTCGGCCGTCCAGTCGGAGAGCTTCACGCCCTGGACTCGGTGGGCGTCGTCAGGCAAGGGTTGGTACATGGGGTCTCGCTTTTCCTGGTTGCATCGAAAGAAGGGGTTCTCCTGTCGGTATAGCCAGCTCAATCCCCGTGCACTGCCCGGAACGCGGCAGCCAGCGCCCTGGCATCCGCAAGCGCGTGGTGGCGCCCGAGTCCGGCCGCGGCAGAGGCCGCCCAGCTGTCGGCCATTGCGGCCTGGGCGAGCGCCTCGCCCAGCAGGTACCCGACATGCACAGGCTCCAGCCGATGCGCCCAGCCGTTCGCGCCTCCCCAGAGGCCAGCGGCACGGAGTGCCTGCTCGAGAAGGTCGAAGTCGGCGTGGAAGTCGTACGCAACATCACAAGCTGGCTCGCCGAGTTCGGACAGCGCCGTGGCGAGCGCCCGGCCCAGTTGAGGCAGCCCCGCATGAGGCTCGCTGCCCTTGGAGAGCTGCGGGAGCACCTCGGTTCTGACGAGCCGGTTGGACCGTGCCAGCGCCCGGCGCAGCCTCGGTTCGGTCGCATCGAGTGCGCCGTAGAACTGCCACCCCCGGCCGTCCACAAGGGCAAGCGAGAGCAACCGGGGCGGCGACTCGGGCATGAACTCGGTGTCGAGAAAGAGAATCGGGGCGGGCATTGCGCATGGGAGCCTTGCGCCTTGCCCCTGTTCCCGTGCGCTCTTGCCAGGCGCAGGTCTTCGGAGAGTTCCGGAACCTATACCCGACAAGGACGTCATATCGTTCTCAACCAAGGACATTCGAGATGAAACTGAAAGAAATCCTGGTGATGCTCCTGCAATCCCTCGTGACGCTGGCCGTCATGGCCGGCCTGGTGGCACTCGCCGCGATGGGCACGTTGCGCGGGCTGCAATGGTCCGCCGACCAGATGGGCTACGTGTTCAACCCGAGCACGCTCCAGTTCGCTCTCGGCTGGTGCGTGGCGGGCGCGCTGTGTGCGTGCTACTGGCCACTGCGCTTTCGCTCAGGCATGCAGGGGCACTGGGGCTCGTTCTTCAAGGGCCTGCCGCTGCTGTCGCTGACCGGGCCGCTTGCGCTGGTGCTGGGCTACCCGGTCTGAGCTCACCGACTCTGCCTGCTTCTTCGAGCCGCCACAGTCGTGGCGGCTTTTTCATGGCCGGCGCGGCGCCCGCGCCCGCGGTGCCGAAGCGCCGTCCGGAGAAGAAAGAGCGCCCCGGATAGTCCGGAGCGCTCGTCAATCAGGCGCGCTCAGCGCGGCGTGCAGACGAAGGCGTTGGCCATCGTGGAGCCTGCCGCACGGTGCACGGTCTCGAGCCGCATCAGCGCCTCGCCCTGCGGCACGCCGGTGCTGACGCGAAAGCGCGCATCGTCCGGGCGCAGGTACAGGCCATCGCGCGTGGCGTAGACCGTCAGCACCTGGTCGCCGTAGCAGTCGTTGCTGATGTGCACGCACGGCACGCCGTCGTTCACCTCGACAAAGAGCGACATCTGGTCGGCCTGCTCGACGTCGTCAGGCACCGCATGGGGCGGGGCGATGTCGACGTAGAACTGCGAACCGCTTCTCTTGACGCTGGCGTGCCAGCTGCGCTGTGCCTCGGCATCGAGCTCGGAGGGGTCCATCCCCTCCTCCAGTCGCCAGTCGCGGATGGGCCCTTCGAAGAGGACTTGCTGCGCGCCGGGCTTGCGCTCGGCGGGCGAGGTGCTCCGGAGCCTCAGCACGAGTGCGAGCGACTCGGCCACGAAGCGCTCGAAGAGTTCGGGCAGCCGCTCGATGGCGTAAAACTCATCGATGTGCGGTTGCACCACCGGCGCGCCGTCGGTCTCGAAGATGTCGGCCACGGCCGCCTCGACCTCACGGGAGTACTCGAGCGAAAACGCGGCGCGGATGTCGTGCATCAGCGCTTGGCTTCGCCCTGCATAGCGGCCCAGGCTCGTGAACATGAGCCGCTCGGCGTGCTCGACCGCGAGCGCCTGCTCGGGGGGACGCGCCGCGAGAGACTGCGCCTGTGCAACGTGCAGGTTGCGGGCGCCTTCGAGCTTGGCGAGCACTTCGAGCGCATGAGCATGGCCCAGGCTGAGGCCTCGGGCCGCCAGCTCGGTGCGCAGCAGCTTCGCTCGCGCGGACAGTTCGGGGGACTTGTACATGGGGTTTCCTTTGTGGATGCGGCAATGCGCATTCGTTCATGGGGTCTCGCAGTGCCCATCGCGCTTTGCCGGTCTGCAAAGGGATGGTGAAAGGGCCTTAAAGTCGACGTTTGCCATGCCCGGAAAACATTCCGGGTGCGAGAAGCCGGCATCGACACTCCGTATCGCCTGTAGGTAGACGCCCCGCGTCCTCCCGAGTTCCTGGGACACACGCGCCAGGGCACTGACGAGTCCTCCCGGGTCAGGAGCTGGAGCAGCCAAGCGCGGCTGGCACCTCAAATAACATCGGCCCAGCCCTGTCCTGAATGGTCGGCGGGGCTCGTTCGGGCAGGCCCTGAAGGGCCGAAGGGCGTCCGGGTTCGAAGACTCGCTCGAAGTACAGTAAGTAGACGGGTGCCAAAAACTTCAACAGCCACAAGGACTTACATGCAACTCGCGCACCTCAAATAACACCCGTAGCACCCCAAAGAACATCGGGAGCACCTCAAGTAACACCCGGAGCACCTCATTTCACATGCACGGCACCTCAACTAACATGCGATGCGCCCTCGCTGCTCGAGCAGCCCGCCCGGCGCCCGCCGAATGTCGGGCACCTCATTTAACATCTTCGGGCTCATGTGCGAAGAGGGGCCTGAGCCCCTCTTTCGTGCCGGATATGCGCCGCAAGGCGCGTGCTTTCAGCTCGGCTCGGCGGCAAGCCCTTCCACGGCGGCCTCTCGCTTGCGCCAGTGCACGACACCGGCCTCGATGAACCAGCCAGGCTCGAGCAGGCCATGTTCAGTGAGGTGCCGCATGGCATCGCGCAGCTTGTTGGCGAAGGCTTTCGGACAGGCCTCGGAGCCGCACAGCGTGCGAAGCGTCTCGAGCTTCATCGGGATGAGGCGCGTCTGGCTCTCCACGAACGCGTAGAGCCAGGTGGCGAGCCCTTCGGGCAACGCCGTACGGCGCTTGAGGTCGAGCCATACGTAGGGCGCCTCCCGGAAGAGCTCGACGATGTGCGCATCGAGTGCCACGGTCCAGCGGCCGGCGGAGGGGTAGTCGAATCGCTGGCACAGCTGCACGCTGAACGTGCGGAACTTCAGAAGTGCCCCCTGCAGGCGCTGGATGTGCTCGCGAAGCCGTTTGCGCGCAGGGCCGTCATAGCGTCCGAAGATGGCTCGGCACGCCTCCTCGGGCGAGAAGCTCACGAGCTTGCCGGCCGGCACGTCGCGTGCCATGTTGAGGAGCGCCATGAAGACGAGCCCGTCCGATTGACGCAGCTCCGGGCCGCTGTAGGCAAGCACCGGCTGCTCGGCTCCGGCGGCGAGCGTCATCTCGACGAAGCGCTCGCGCTCCACCGTCTTGCTGCATACCCGAAAGAGGGGCGAGACGAAGAAGGCCCGCGGGCTGATGAGCTGGCCGGGGCCGTGCTGGGGGATGAACCGGGTCTGGAGCAACTCCTCCAGTCGGTCCTCCTCCAGAAGACCTTCCTGGGTCTGCCTGAGCGTCCCCGCGCTGCCTGCCCGCCGCGCCTGCTGGCGTTCTTCGCGCAGCGCATGCTTTTTCTGCAGGATGTCGCCCCGAGTCACTGCGGCGTCCGTGAGCTCGGGCAGGGACGGCGTCGCGTCGGGGAGTTGGTCGAGGTCGGGCATGGCCTGGTCGCGCGAAGGGTAGGTCGGGTCACCGCACGGCACGCGCGGGCTCTGGCCAGTGAAGCCAACTCGTTTAGCCGCCAACGGCTAAAACCGTGTGCTTTACAGACCAGTTCGGACTTTTCCTCCCTTCGCGAATTCGACCCATGCTCCATGACCTGATGAGCCTGCGCAACGACGGCGCCGGCAGCCTCTACTGGAACCAGCGCGTGCTGGCCGGCTTCCCCGCTGCAGCCCTGTGGTCGCTCGCGCGCGCCCTGGACGTGCAACACACCGACGTGGCCGAGCTGGTCGAAGTCGACCCGGCGAGCGTCAGCTGGGCCCGCCGCTCCGAGCCCCTGAGCGCCAACGTCTCCAACCACCTGCTTCGCATCGGCATGGCCTACCACCGGCTCTATGCCACGCTGAAGGAAGAGGACGCCGTCATCGCCTGGCTCTGCACGCCGCAAAAGGCGGTCGGCGGTCTGACGCCCATCCGCCTGCTCGGTACCGACCCGGGCGCCGAGACGGTGTTCGCCGCCATCGAGGCGGTACCCGCCCCGAAGGTGCGCGTGGTGCGCTCCGAAGATGACCCGGTGCCCGAGAGCCGCGTGCGCTCGATGGACGACGCCGACGAGGACGAGGCCTCCGAGCGCGAATCGGACGGGTACGACGACTCCGACGAGTGAGCTCGTCCGAGGCGACAGCGCACGGCACCTTCGGGTGCCGTCGTTGCTTTCGGGCCCCGTCCGTGGCGCCTGCGCCCCCGCCCGGGGCGGCTGGCTCCCTGGGTCTTTAGCTCCTTGCGGTCCCGTCCGGGTGCCTACACGGCTCAACAGGACATCCCAAGGAGAATATCAGTGAACACTTCAACCCCCCGCTTCACCACCGAAGCCCAGGCCCTGGAGCTGCTCGGCGTCAACCCGATGGTCACGGTGCGGGCGATTCGCGAAAAGCTCGTGAGCGCCTGTGCCCAGGACCCGTCCCGGTTCGGTGCGCTCGCGCGCACCGTGCGCTCGGACTTCATCGAGTCGGCCGTCTGGCGCGAGCTGTGCGACTGGCACCGTCTGCACCTGAGCACCTCGCTCGGGGAAGCCGCTGCCCGCCGCCAGGCGATGACGCTCTTCGGCAAGCACCTGTGCCGTCTGGGTCACGGCGAGGCCCTGCGGGCACTCGTTGCCCTGCACCAGGCCTCCTGAGCCCTCGGGCACTTTGCCCGTTCTTTCCGAGAGCCGCATCTGGGATGCGGCTCTTCCTTTTCTGCTATAATCGTCTGGCTATAGAACTTAACCATGAGCCACGCCACGTCCCGCCACCTGTGCTCCGCGCCCCGCGCGGTGCGGGCCTTCGCGTGCGTCGCGCCGCAGGTGCGTCGTGGCTCGTGGCGGCGCTGCTGACATCCGGCGGCCCTCCTCGATTTTTCCCCCTTCTCCCCTTTCTTCGATTCGGAGGTGCTGCCAGCAGGCAGCCCTTCGCCCTTCGGCAGCCCGCTGGCGGCACCTCGCACCTCACCGCGAGACCTGACCATGCCTTCCTGCCCAACGTCCCCTTCCCCTTCCCTTTCCCCTTATGCCCGGCACGCGGCTGCCGAAACCGTCGCGGGCACTGCGCAGCCTCGTTCGCCCAGCTCGCCCGCCGTCGGACCCGCTGTCGAGCACCCCGTAGTGCTCACGGGTGACCGTCCGACCGGTGCGCTGCATCTGGGCCACTACGTGGGCTCGCTCGCCACGCGACTCGCCCTTCAGGCCGAAGGCCGCCACCGGATGTTCGTGCTCGTGGCCGATACCCAGGCGCTCACCGACCACATGCGAGACCCGGGCCGGGTGAGCCGCTGCATCCATGAGGTGGCGCTCGACTATCTTGCCGTGGGCCTGGACCCCGCGCGCACGACGATGTTCGTGCAGTCGTGCGTGCCTGAGCTCGCCGAGCTCTCGATGCTGATGCTCAATCTGGTGAGCGTCAGCCGCCTGGAGCGCAACCCTACCATCCGCAACGAGATTCGGCTTCGAGGCTTCGAGCGAGACGTGCCCGCGGGGTTTCTCGTCTACCCCGCGGCCCAGGCCGCGGACATCGCAGCCTTCCGGGCCCGGTACGTGCCGGTGGGTGAAGACCAGCTGCCGATGATTGAGCAGACCAACGAGCTCGTCTCGAAGATGAACGCGGTGTGCGGTGAAGACGTGCTCGTGCCTTGCGAGCCGCTCCTGTCCTCGACCGGCCGGCTGCCCGGCGTGGACGGACGCGGCAAGATGTCGAAGTCCCAGGGCAACGCCATCGCGCTCGCCGCCTCGCCCGACGAGATTCGTCGTGCCGTGCAGCAGATGTACACCGACCCCGGGCATCTGAGGGTGCCGGACCCTGGGCGTGTGGAGGGCAACGTGGTCTTCAGCTTCCTGGACGCCTTCGACGCGGATGCGACCGAACTCGATGCCTTGAAGGCACACTACCGACGGGGTGGTCTGGGCGACATGGCACTCAAGCGCCGGCTCACCGAGCGGCTCATCGCGTTCTGTGAGCCCATCCGCGCGAGGCGGCTTGCGCTCGAGCGTTCCCCCGACTACGTGAGGGACGTGCTGAGAACGGGCAGCGCCGCAGCGCGAGAAGAGGCCGCCCGCACGGTCGGTGCGGTCAAGCGGTCGCTGGGCCTGCCGGTCTTCTGAGGGGAGCCAAAGCCCGCGGCGGTGGCGCCGGGCCATTCGGCGAACTATTCGCGAGCGATGCACGAGGCACGAGGCACTCCGGGGCGCGGGGGCGCGGTTGTGCCTTCTGGGCGGCTGCGCGAACTATTCGTCGGCCTCGCCTGACGCTTCGGAGAAGCCCTCCGAAGCGGCACCTGCCGGGCCCGCCATCTCTTCGGCCATGGCCTCCCAGGTGCGCGCCACGATGGACATCGAGAACCCGCGGCTGGCGAGATGCCGCCAGAACCGGGCCCGGGTGCGCTCGTCGCGGGGCGAGCCGGCGAACCTGCGTGCGGCCGTGAGTGCTCGCTCGGACTCGGGCTCGAGCGCCTGGAGCTGTTCGGTGACGGTCTGCGCATCGATGCCCGCCTGGGTGAGCTGCATCCGGATGCGCCGGTCCCCGGCGCGTGACGCGCTGGCGCGCGCCTTCATCGAGGCGAACCGCTCGTCGGACTGAAGCCCGTGGTGCTGCAGCAGCTCGAGCGCCGCCTGGGCGTCGGCCTGGGCGTAGCCCCGGTTCACCAGCCGCTCGAGCAGCGTCCGGGCGCTGTACTCGCGCTTGGAGAGCAGCCACAGCGCGTAGCTGCGAGCTGGCTGACGGGGTGGCGTGCGTGGCTCGCCACGGGCAGGACGTCGAGTGCCGAATGCCATGCGCCCGCCGATGCTCAGTGCAGCAGGAAAGCGCTCAGCTCGCCGCGCGCCGCGAGGACCTCGTCCTCAGGGTCGATGTCGGTGTCTTCGAGCGCGTTCATCAGGTCGGTGATGGCCGAGGAGGCCGGCTCCGAAGGAAAGAGCGTCCAGCGCACCTCGTCGTAAGCCTCGCCCGTCTCGGTGTCGACCCAGCTGACGAGCAGGTAGGCGGGCCCGTCCTCGGGTTCGTGCAGCGCGCTCACCCGGGCGCGGGCGCGGCTCACGTCCGGCACGCAATCGAGTGAGCGCAGCAGCCCCACTTCGCGCGCGATGGCAAGCCCTCGCCTGCGGTCCTCGTGAATGCCGTCCGGCGGCAGCACAGCGTCTGCGCCCTGGAGCACGTGAAACGTCTGGTCGAAGGCCATCAGGAAAGCGCGCTCCCAGGCTGAGCCGTCTTCCATCTCGCCGGGCTTGCCGCCTTCGAGCTCGAAGGGTGCAGGCATGTCCTCGCTCGGGCCGTGGCGTACCGGCCCGTCGTCGGCCTCTGCATCCGCTTCGCCTCCGTCTGCCTCAGAGGGCAGCTCGTCGGAGAGCGAGGGAAAGATGTCGTCCAGCTCGGGCTCGGGAATGGTCGCGCACCCCACCACGTAATAGAGCTCCACGTAGGGGCTCACTTCGCAGGTGTCGCGACGAGGCGCGCCCGCAGGAACGACTCCGGCGGGCATCTCCAGGTCCGTTCGCTGGTCCATCAGCTGCTCGGCGAGACTGCCCGCCAACAGGTGCATCTCCCGATAGCCCAGGGCATCGAGCTCCCGGTGCGAGAAGAGCCGGGGCAACAGCCGAAAGCGGGCGGACTCGCTCAGCACGCGCGCCTCGGCGAGCACGTCGTGCATCAGCTCGAAGCTCTCATCGTCCTCGACGTACTGAGACAGCGTCTCGCCCGCCGGCACCACGACCGGCAGCGCGAAGAGCAGGCATGATTGCGGCCGTTTCGTGACCGGGTCGTCGAGCGTGCGCAGGCAGGATTCGATTTCCAGCTCGTTCACGAGCCAGGCGAGCGCTTCGGGGTCCCGCATGTCACCCAGGGACTTGGAGGTCGCGGTGACTGCAACTCGCATCGCCTTGGGCGAGAGTTCGAAGAGCCCGGCGAGCTGCTCATGGAACTCCAGCCAATCCCCGAACTCGCCGCCTCGACACAGCACGCGCGCGAGGCGAACGAGCTTGAGGACGATGGCAGTGAGGTTGCGCGAAGTGGTCATGGGCGGTCGGGCAAAAAAGCAGGTGGCCGTCGGCGTTAGGGTCGCGAGGCGCGGCTGTGTTCCGTTTAGGCAGCAGGCCCCCTGGCGCAGGCCCGCACGACGACCTCGGCGGCAATCGTCTCGTGCTCGAGCAGCGCCTCGGTGACGTCGCGAAGCGCGAGCTGGTGCTCGCGCAGCAGCGCAAGGCACCGGGTCTCGGCCTGCGTGAGAAGTTCGCGCGCCTCTTGCACGGCCCGAGTCGTCTCCTGCGCGGCCGAGGGCGAACCGGCCAGCGCCGAGAGCGAGAAGAGCGAACCGCTCGCCCCGAACCCCAGTCGCGAGACCATCGTGAGGGCAAGCTTGCTGGCTTCCTCCAGGTCCTGGGCGGCGCCACTCGAGGCCTCCTCGAACGCGACGAGCTCGGCGCAGCGCCCGCCCAGCATCATCACGAGCCGATTCTCCAGCTCGCTTCGCAGGTGCAGGTGCTTGTCATCGGGCTGGGTGACGAGCGTCACGCCGAGCGCCGCGCCGCGCGGCGCGATGGTCACCTTCTCCAGGCGCCCGACGTTCAGCACGTGGCTCGTAATCGCGTGCCCGGCCTCGTGCACGGCCACGCGCCGGCGCTCGCTCTCCGAGGCGATGCCCCCGGAACCGTTGACCTCCCCCATGTGGCGGACCTCGATGGCTTCGACGAAATCAGCCATCGTGACGGCAGTGCGACGGGCGCGGGCAGCAACAAGACCAGCGTGATTCGACACGTAGGCGATGGCCGCGGGTGAGAACCCGGTTGACATGCGGGCGAGCTGCGTGAACTCGACGTCGGTGGCGAGCTTGAGCGGGCGCACGTACATCCGAAAGAGCGCTTCTCGCTCCTTCATGTCGGGCAGCTTCACGTGCACGCGGCGGTCGAATCGCCCCTCGCGCAGCAGCGCCTCATCCAGGTTGTCGACGAGATTCGTCGCACCGATGACGAGCACGCCCTGCTCGGTGCCGAAGCCGTCCATCTCCACCAGCATCTGGTTGATGATGCGGTTCGACTCCGACTCGGCCGGGCCTTGCCCCGCACTGGTGCGCCGGCCCAGGCCATCGAGTTCGTCCAGGAAGACGATGCACGGCGCATGCTTGCGGGCGGTGGCGAACAGCGTTCGAACCTTCTGCGGACCCATGCCGAAGAACTTGGAGGTGAAGTCGCTCCCCGATGCGGCGATGAACGACACCCCCGCCTCGCCCGCGAGCGCTTGCGCCAGCCGGGTCTTACCGGTGCCGGGCGGGCCCACCATCAGAACGCCCTTCGGAGGGCGGCTGCCCAGCTCGGCGAACGCCTTGGGGTCACGAAGCCAGGCGACGAGGTCGCCCATCGCGGACTTGGCTTCCTTCGCGCCCACGACGTCCTCGAAGCGCAGCTGCGCCCCCTTGACGACCTTGAACCCGGTGCCCAGCCCGCCGCGGAACATCACCACCAGCACCACGATGAGGGTGAGCGGAAAGACGATGCCCATCACGCGGCTCGCGACTTCGAGCCCGGACATGCCGGCGCCGGGCGAGCCCAGCTCGGAGACCGCACCGAGCGCGACGGTCTCGAAGCGCACAACGTCCGCGTCCTGGAAGCTGCGCAGCACGAGTTCGGCGACCTTGGCCCGCTCGGTGTCGCGCACGCTGTAGCGCGCGCCGTCCCGGGTCTGCACGAGCACCCCCTGCGGGGCGATGCCCGCCAGGGCGACCTTGCCCGCGGCGATGTCGGCGGCGAGCACCGAAACGTCCCGTTCGGTCTTCACCCAGGGTGCGGGGTCCTTGCGCATCGCCACCGCATCGGCCGAGAGCTCGATGCGGGGCTGCGAACGCTCTCGCGTGTGCCACGCGACTCCGAGCGCCACCCCCAGCAGCACGACGAGCGCGAGCACGACTGCAAGCAAACGAGAGGGGTTGGACTTGGCGGACTGGGAGAAGGGAGTCATCGGGGCGCAGCAGCAGGCAAGAGAGGTCCCACTGAGAAGCCGGGGCCAATGCAAGGTTCCGGGCTCCTTCGTCTAAAAGGACGAGGCCTTCCCGGAGAGCCCGCCGCGGGGCTGTGCCTACACCAGGCATTGGTCACACACATTCTCGAAAGGCTCATCATGGACATCATCGAAATCAGCGCCCAGGACAACCTCATGGGCAACCCCAAGCTCGTCTGGGCCAAGGTCATTCCCGGCCAAACCCCCGAGTTCGGCGAAGTCGACTTCGACGGCACCCTCGAACAGGCGACCCAGGAGATGCGTTCCCGCGCAGCTCGTGGCGAGTTCACGTTCGGCCAGGTGCTGCGCGCGGACGGCCTCGTCATGCTGAACCTCGCTGGTTCCGTGTCGAGCGAGGCTGCCGCCGCCTGCTGAACGCGTCTTCCCAGACGCTCTTTCAGGCATCGGCACACCACCGACACCTGATTTCCGAAGCGCCCCGTTCTCGCGAACGAGGCGCTTCTTCTTTGGCGCAGGAATGGCAGCCCTAGCTGTCCCGGGTGCCCGGCCCGCAGCAACCGCCAGCGGGCGGTGTGCGCAAGGACCGCGTGGAGCCCCTTGCGGGTACGCGGCTCAGGGTAGGCGGTGAACCGGGACCCCGCACTCCTCGAGCGTCCAGCGCAGGTGCGGCACGTCCGCGGCCCCGCTGTGGCAGCAGCGCACGCCGCAGGCCAGCACTCCCGCCCCATGCTCCTCGTCCCAGCTGCACTCGAAGCCCAGCCCGATGACGGGTTCGTCCTGGGCGGTTCGTCCCTGCACGACGAGTTCGGTGAGCCGCAGCTCCGCGAGGAGGCCTTCGGGAGCCTTGATGTCCGCGCAGAGGTCGCGGTCCTCCAGCGCGAACCAGCCGGGGTTGTCCTTCAGCACCGCGAAGAAGTGCTCCAGCACCGCGCATCGCAGCGCCTCGCCGTGTGCGTCCAGCCACGACGAGAGCCAGGCGCGGGTTGCCTGAGAGGGGACGGGCGCCTCGGCATTGATGCGAACGCGCACACCCCTCGAAGTGCAGGGCCAGCCCGGCGCGCTCCAGCTCGCCTCGTGGAAGTAGCGCGTGCGCACGAACGAGGTGACGCATCGAGGCGGGTCGGCCGGGGACAGGTCGGTCACGGGCATGGGGCAGCGGGCGCACAGGGCGCAAGAAGTGGAACGCACTGCCTGTAGCGCCCGGCCAAGCGCGCTCGCTATAGGAGAAGCCAGGCCCCTGTTTCCTGTGCAGCCCTCAACACCTTGGGGGCTGTCGCCCCCGTCCAACCTAGGAGAACACGCTATGTTGAACGTCGGCGACGTCGTTTTTGGAAAGTTTGCCACCCCTGACGGCAAGGTTCTGCGTCACTACTCGGTCGTCCTCCAGTCGAACCGGGAAGGCGCCGTGCTGGTCTACACGACCAGCATGAAAGAGAACCAGGCCCGCGCCAACCCTGCCCAACGCTTCACCGCGGAGGACATGGCGAAGGCTGGCTTCGAGAAGGCGTGCCTCTGGGACGCCTCGCGAGTGTCTGTGGTTCCCGCCACCGAGCTCAAGAAGACCGGCTCCGTGACCCGCTCAACCCTCGGTCGCATCGTCGATGCGTACACGCGGGCACTGCGCGGCAAGAGCCTTCAGATGGCAATGCTGCAACCCTGCGGCGCGGTTGTCGCGGCCTGAGTCCTGCACGCGTTTCCCGGCGTTCAGCAGGTCCACGGTACCCTTCCGTGACACCTTTCGAACTCCGAACGCGATGCCTGAGACAACTGCTCACCACCTCGCCCTGATTGCCTGGCCTCTTCGACTGCTTTGCAGTTGAAGAGGCCTTGCTTTATCCGGGGCTTGCACGTTTGGAGACGCTGGCTATACGTTTCAGCCTGTGCCTTTGCGCACGGGTACCAAGGTCCTTTGCAACCCATGATAGAACCCAAACTGATGCTCCACTCGCCGGTGTGGCGGGCACAGCTGGACGATGTCCAGCTGCCCGAGACGCCGCCGAGCCTGAGAACGGCAGGCTTTGCGTACTTCGCGGCCTGCGTGCTGGGGATGTTCGCCACCTGCCCGGCCCTCGCGGGTGTGAAGCTCGTGGCGGTCAACCGCCCCGAGCTCGACAACACCGTGAACACGACCGTGGTGCTGCGCAGGCATCTGCGGCTGGACCTCGAGTCGACCGACGCGGACGTGGCCACGCGCCTCGGCCTGCAGACCGTCGAAGACAGGGACGGCTTCCTGATGGATGCCTTGCCCTGGAAGAAGATGGCCAACGGCATGGCGCACGTCCTGCGCAGCGATGCGCTCGTCGAACGCTACCTGCGCGCAGACAAGACCGAGTCGTCCCTGCTCGTTCTCGAGCTGGCCGAGAGACTCGATGCAGGATTCGGCACCGTATTCGTCGTCGACGACTTCGGCACCGCGTCGCTGGGCTGAGCGCCTGGCTTTCGGCCCACCTTCACTGATTTCCCAAGCCGCCTGCACTTCGTGCCGGCGGCTTTTCCTTGCGTGCGCTACACGACGGACAGACCCACATTGCTACGAAAGGCCCCTCATGAACGACGACATCCGCCGCCAGCTGCTCGCACGGCTCGACTCCATCATCGCCCGCTACGGCTGGGCCGTCCAGGGTGTGTTCCCGACCGAGGCCTCGCAGGGCCCGGCGTTCTGCTACACCGTGGGCCTGGCCGACAAGGGCTTACCCGAGCTCATCGTCTTCGGACTGCCGCTGCCCATCGGACAGCGACTGATGAACGAGATGGCAGCGCTCCTGGTGGCCCGCAAGGCTCTGGGCCAGCCGGTGTTCGGGCACATGCCGCTCGAGGGCTGGCCGATGCCCTTCGAGGTCGTCGCAGCCCGCCCCGGCGCGGCCCGCGGCTACACCACCGCCGTGTTCGCCCGCAGCGGGGCACAGACCGCGGTCAGCCAGGTGGTCTGGCCCGACAAGCTCGGCCGGCTGCCCTGGCACCCGGACGCCGCCGAGGCGTACCTGCTTGCACAGCCCGTGCTCGGCACGCCCGAGGCCGAAGCCTGAGCAGCACCTGCTGCTTCGTTACGAACGCACCTCACCGATTCGAGCCCGCGACGCTTTCGAGCCTCGCGGGCTCTTCTTCGTCATGCTCCCGCTCAATGCAACACGGCCGCAAAAGCGGCCGTGGTTCGGGAGCAGCCCGACCATGGCTGGCCGTCAGGCTCCTCAGGGATAGGTGAGTGCCGTGGTGTTGGGCGTGAAGTTGGCCGTATAGCGGGCCACGCCGCGCGTCATGCGAATCTCATCCAGATGGCCTACCAGACCTGTGGCGCTGACGGTGTGCACGGAGCCCACTCGAAGGCGTGTGTTCGCGTTGATGGTGCTCACGTAGTCGCCGGTCAACGTGCCGACGGTGGCGTCCTTGACGCCGTTTACGTACAGGCTCACGGTGTTGCCCTGCTTGACGAGGGCCAGGTGATACCAGGTGTTGCTGGTCAACGAGGAGCTGAACGTCACGACCTGGTCGGCCCCGTTCGCGCGGTTGAGCACAACACGGTTTCCAGACAGGAAAAAGGCCCATCCACGAATGACGCCGGTGCAGGATTCGTAGTTCGACAAGAGCCCCTGATAGCCAGAAAGCCCACTGGGGCGAACCCGCATCTCGAGGGTGTAGTCGGAGGTATCCAGCTCGAACGCGCTGTTGCGAGCCACCTCCAGAGTGGTCGTGCCGGACGTGACGCAGCCGCCATCGCCTCCCACCGCCGCAGTGGAGAAGTAGGCTGACTGACCGAACGCGGACGTCGCGCTGTAGGCTGCCGGCGAGCCCGTGGAAATGATGGCCTTGCCGGTCGCATCGGCCGAGGTGGCGATGCCGCCGCCGACCGTACCGTCCATGCTCATGAAGAGCGCCACGTTGGCATGATTCGGGTCGCTGGGCGTGCCCGTAGCCTGAAGGGCGAGGCTCGAAGGGCTGTTAGAAGCGCTGGATGCCACGCGAAGCTCGGCGCCGCTGACCACCCCTACCGCGCTCGGCGAGTAGCGCACCGTCATCGCACAGGTGCTCCCCGCACTCACGCTGAGCGGGGAGGCCTGCGTGCCGCAGGTGTTCGACTCCAGGGCCAGGCCGGAGCCAACCAGCGTCGCATAGACCCCGTTGAGGGTCGTGGCGCCGTTGTTGGTGAAGGTGAAGCTGCGCGTCGCCGACTGGCCGACGGCAACCGAGCCGAAATCGGTCGAGGTGTTGGCCGTAAGCGCGCCCTGCCCGTCCTGGCCTGTACCAGAGAGACTCACGGTCAGGGGCTGACCCAGGCTGGTGAGCCAGCTGAGCGAACCGGAGTAAGCACCGCCAGATGTCGGAGTGAAGAGCACCGTTGCGAGGCAGCTCTGGCCGGCTGTGAGCAACGCCGGGCAGGACGTGCTCGCGCTGAATCCGGCCCCTGTCGTCTGAACCGACGAGACCGCCAACGAAGTGCCGCCCGTGTTGGTGAGGGCCACCTGGCGCGGCTCGGACGCCCCGAGCGCGACCCCTCCGAAAGCGAGACTCGAGCTCGAGAGCTGAGCGGCGGGATTCCCCGAAGAGCTCGAGGACACCGCAAGGCCCTTCTTGAGCGCGCGATACTCGTAGCTCGGGTTGGCCTGGACGGATTGGGTTGCGAGCAGACCCCACAAGGCTGCCGCAAGCCCGAGACGGGTTGGCTTGAAAGAGATGCGGGTGTTCATTGTCGCTACGTCACTGAGGTGAGTGGAGCGCACGGACGGGCCTACGAGCCGGGGGAGCCGGTGACGTTCCACGGGGTTTGGGTTGTGAGCCGCGTGTAGCGAGCACCGGCGCACAGCCCGGGACCCGCATGAAGAAGGCGCCACACGAAACTCGTGTGGCGCCGAAGAAGAAGAAGACCGGCCGCGTCCCGAGGGGCGCGCGGCATGTCAGGCCGGGGTGAGCGGCTCGATGACCTTCTCGAAGGGGGGCAGCGCGTTCAGCATCTGGCGTCCGTAGCTGGTGGTCGCCAGCCGGCGGTCGAAGAGCGTCACGCGCCCGCGGTCGGATTCCCGGCGCAGCAGGCGTCCCACCATCTGGGTGAGCCGCACCATCGCATCGGGCAGCGCCCGCTCACCGAAGTACTTGTTGCCCAGCTGGTCGGAGAGTTCCTGCTCGACAGGGTCGGTCGGCACCGCGAAGGGCAGCGACACGATGGCCACGTGCGTGCAGTACTTGCCCGGCAGGTCCAGGCCCTCGGCGAGCGTCGCAACGCCCGCGAGGATGGCCCCTTCACCCCGGTCGATGTCGGCACAGTGGTCCCGCACCAGCATCTTCACGGTCGACTCGCCCTGCACCCGCACCTTGCGCTCGCCGAAACGAGCCTTCAGCTTGGGTCCGAACTCGCGCAGCATCGCCCAGCTCGGGAAGATGATGAGCGTGCCCTCTCGCGGATTGATGGCTGCGGGCAGCTTCACGGCGAGCTCGGCCAGGAATTGCTTGCGCTCGGCGAGCTTGGGCGTGGCCGCCATCGGGGCCACCACCAGGCGGCTTTCCTTGTACGGGAAGGTGTACGGCAGCACCGAGAACTTGCCGGTGTGGGGCAACCCCGAACGCTTGACGAACCGGGAGAATCCCCCGATGTCGCGCAGCGTCGCGGACACCATCACCGTCGCGTTCACCCGCTCGGAGTCCCACAGCAGCGGCCGCAGCACCTGCGCGCCTTCGAGCGGCGCGGTGTGCAGCGACACCGTGGAGTCCTTGCGAAAGAGCCACTTTGCGTAGGTTTCCGTCGAGAGCAGCCGCGTGAAGCAGCGCACCGCGGCATCGCCCAGCGTCTTGACGTCGAGTGCCCGACGAATCACTTCGTTGGCTTTCTCTTCGGTGCCCTTGTCGAGCAGGCTGTGCGCCTCGCGGATGATGTCCGTGAGCGCCCCCAGGTCGGCGAGCAGTTGCGACAAGGGGGTCTGGGCCTTGCGGATGGCTGCCTGAACGTCAGCAGGCACCGCGCCCTTCGGAAAGCGGCGTTGACCGCTCTCCTCGTCCACCTCGAGGGTGGCGAGCAGCTCGATGAGCTCGCGCAGCGGCGTGCCCACCGGGCCCCGGTCGAAGGACTCGGGCTTCAGGTGCTTGGCCTTGGCGAGCGACATCAGCACGGAGTTGCCCGAGATGATGCGCTGAACGCCGGCGACCTTGGGCAGCGCGTTCATCAGCGAGGTGAGCGCGGCGTCGGCCGAGCCGACCGCAATTGCCTTCTCGGGCAGGTGATGTGCCTCGTCGAAGACCACCAGGTAGTTGGCCACCGGCAGCGTAGGTTCCAGGCCTTCGGCCACCAGCAGCAGGTCGCGCAGCACCAGGTCGTGGTTGGCCACCAGCACCTGCACCCCCGCCATGGCATTGCGCGCCTTGTAGTACGCGCAGCGCGAGAAGTGCGGACACTTCTTGCGGGTGCAGGTGTCGCCGTTGACCGCAATCGGTCGGACGGTGCGCGGCGGCACGCCCTCGTAGTGGTCGAAATCGCCGTTCCAACGACCCGCCTCGAAGGCATCCAGCATGCGCGTGACGTCCTCGGGCATCAGTTGCTCGGAGCCTGCATCCAGAAAGAGTTCGGGGTCATCGCCCGCACGAAAGAGCAGCGAGGAGATTTCCTCGGCGCTCTTGACGCACAGGTAGTTGCCCTTGCCCTTGGCGATGGCGACTTCGTCCATGCGAAGCAGCCCCGCGCGAACGAGCTTGGGCAGGTCCTTGTCGAAGAGCTGCTGCTGCAGCGCCTTCGTGGCGGTGCTCACCACCACCGGCTCCTTGGTGTTGAGCCCGGAGCTGTGGGTGGCGGCAAGCGCCCCCAGCAGGTAGGCGAGCGTCTTGCCGGTGCCCGTCGGGGCCTCGGCCGTGAACGGATGGCCGTCGATGAAGGCCGTGGCCACGTCCTTGGAGAGCTTCACCTGCGCGCTTCGGACAACGAAGTCCGGGTCTGCACGGCGCACGGTTTCGTAGGCGGCCTCGACCCAGGCGTGCGCCCGGTCGTGTCGGCTGGGCGTGCCGGAAGAAGAAGTGGTGTCGGTGGGTGTCGTCATGTCTTGATTCGATGTCGTGGTTCCTGGGAGGTATAGCCAGCCCGGAAGTTCCCGAAAACAAGACACGCCCGCGCACGCGAGGGAACCTTGGCGCGCCGCAGGGCTCCAACGAATCCGCTCACCAAAGAGCCGTCATCTGTCACCCGAATGTCGCCGTCAGACCGCCTCCAAGCCCCGCACGAGGACCCGCTCGCCGAGCTGAGTCGCTTCGTGTCGTACGTGCTGCGCCACCGACCGCAGCAGGCCGGAGTGCGCCTGGACCGGGCGGGCTGGGTCGACGTCGAGGCGTTGCTCGAGGGCGCGAGCCGTGCGGGGCGCGGACTCACCCGAGAGCAGCTCGAGACCATCGTGCGCAACGACGGCAAGGGCCGCTATGCGTTCTCAGCCGACGGACGTCGCATCCGGGCCAACCAGGGCCATTCGGTGAGTGTGGAGCTCGGCTTGCCGGACCGGGTGCCGCCCGCCGTGCTGTATCACGGCACCGTTGAGCGCTTCGTGCCCGCGATTCGCACTCAAGGCCTCAAGCCCATGCGCCGTCATGCCGTGCATCTGTCGCCCACCGCGCAGATTGCTCTCGATGTCGGTGAGCGGCGGGGCACCGCGGTCGTGCTCGTGGTCGACGCGGCCGCGATGTGGCGCGCAGGCGAGCGGTTCCAATGCTCGACAAATGGCGTGTGGCTCACCGCCCGAGTGCTTCCTGCCTACATCCGCTTTCCGCCTGGCGCCTCCTCGGGGGTGGCAGGCGGGTCTAAACGGGGGCGCTAGACGTCCCCACACCGATGCCGCTGCCTGTGCGCCGGCGCCTTGAGGTCTTTCCGATGAACCGTACGTCCCTTCTGCTCGCCGCCGCCTGCCTCGTGCTGGCGGCCTGCTCCAAGTCTTCCGACACCCCGAACGCCGAGGCTGGCGCGCAGCCTCCTGCAGGCGCCGCGAACGCCCCGCAAGCCACTCGCCCCGAGGCGCCGAAGGACCTGCCCGTGGGCGCACAGGTGCCTGGCCAGGCTCCGACCATGGTCAAGCTCTCGGACGGCACGATGGTGGACCTCGCCACCCTCAAGCCGATGCCGGGTGCCAAGCCCGTGGAGAACCCCGTGGTGCTGAAGGCGCCCGCTCCCGAGTCGACCCGGTCGTTGGGCGAACCCGAGGTCCCGGCCCCGCGCGACAAGGCGTCCAAGGCCGAGAAGGCCGAACGCGGCGCAGCAGGCGCAGCGTCACGCTCCAACGCCGCGAGCGCCCCGGCCGAGAAGCGCTGAGCCGGTCCGGGCCTCGAGCGGTCGCGAGGCCTCAGAACCGCATCACGACGGCGACCGGGTCCAACCCCCGGTCTCGCAGCCGCTGCAACAGGCGGTTGCTGCGTGCACAGCGCTCGCCTTCCTCGTCGACGGGCTCGCCCGCGCGCACGGCGAGCGCCCAGTGACTTGCTCGAACGAGCGAGGCGGGCCATTCCAGTGTCTCGCATGCCGCGGTGTGCATCGCAACGAGCGTGGCATCCAGCTCAGCGTCCGCGCCCCAGCTGCGTGCAAGGGTCCGACAGGCGCCCAGGGTCTGCGGAGCCTGGCGCGCGAAGTGGGCCATCGGGCGCCCCCGAGCGAGTGCATCCTGGAGCAGCGCGTGAGCGGGGTGTTCAGGCGTCTCGAGCACGCCGAAGAGCGGCTGAGCAGCCAGAACACCCAGCAGCTGCGCCTCGGGCAGCTTCAGCGCCCGGGCATCGAGTTGCGAGTAGTGCGCAAGTCGGCGCGCCGTCGTGCACAGCGAGAAGACGTGTCGCTCTATCTCCTGAACCACCGGAGTCTCGCGCCGCACAAGAGGCGCAAGCAGTGCCTGAGCGGCGCGCGCGCCCAGCCGGGAGAGCGCAACCGCGAGGGGGCCGCCTGCCGCATCGAGAGAAACCGGGTCGTCGTGCACGACCTCCATCAGCAGTCGACCCATCCAGGCGCTGTTGCGGTAGGCCTGCAGTTCCAGCAGCTTGAGGGGAGCGTTGTCGGCGCCCGCCCGGGCGCGAGGCGTCGTCGTCGGGTCAGCGCTCGGCAGAACTCGGGTCATGGTCACCTTGAGACATCAAACGGGACCCGCAGGGTAGCCGCAGGGGGTGGCGCACTGCAGCACGGGTGTGCCCGGGCTGTGCGCCGGCTCACACCTGTGCTCGAAGTGCCTGGGGCCGAGGGGCCTGCCGCGCCTGGGGCCAGGGGCTCTCCCAGGGAGCGGGCACATCGGTCTGCATCGCGAACACGACAGGCAGGTGCTCGGTGAGCAGCAGCCCCTCGGGCGTCGTGTGCAAGTAGCCGGCTTTTTCGAGAAGGGCTTTCTTGCGGCTGACCTCCTCCCGGGTGACGCCGAAGTACGAAGCGAGCAACGCCTGGGGGATGCGAGCCGTCACCAGCCGCTGGCCGGGCTGGCGAGCGGGCTCCGAGACCGACCAGAGAAAGAAGGCAAGCTGGGCCTCCAGGGGCAGGCAGGCAATTCGAGCCCGGTGAAAGTGCATCCGGGCCTGCCGACGAACGAGATAGCGCATCACCCATTGGCTGAAGTCGGGGTTCTGGGCGAACGCCTGCATGACCGGCTCCATCGGCCAGCTCACCACTACGCTCGGGGCAACGCTTCGAATCTCGAAGGGTGCGACGTCGTCCTGGCTCATGCTGCCCACGAAGAGGTCCTGCGCCATGAAGAAGTCGGTAACTGTCTCGATGTCGCCCAGCTGCACATGCGAGAGCGCCAGCAGCCCGGAGCGCACGGCGAACACCGGCGGGTTCACCATGCCGGTCTCGATGAGCACCTCACCCTTGGCAAGCGAGACCAGCCTCGCCTGGCGGGCAAGCTGCTCCCGGGTCTCGGGCCGCAGGGCCTCGAAAGCCACGGGCAGCCCCAACAGGATGGAGGCAACAAGAGCGGGAGCGGTACGCAAGGCGTGAAGGGCAGTCATGGGGGCTCGTGTCGGACCAGTGAAGGCACACATCAAGAAACGCGTTCTCCGATGCACCCACTCTACGGCTCGCCGGACTGGAAACGGAGCGCTGCTGGACGGATGCCGCTCATCGAGGCACGAACGGTCGGTTCACCGTGAACGATGTCACCTGCCCGGGTCGCTTCCGTCGTCTCGACACGACATCGCCCCACGTGTCCTGGACAAAAATAGGCCGAAGGCCCCCCTAGATGGAAACCGAGGGATTCGACCCTCGGTTTTCTTCAGTTTGTCAAGGACAATTTAAGCCGCAGCCGACGCTTGCCGCCCGGCTCGGCCACCAGGGCTTCACGGCCCTGGGCCGACAGGAGCTTCGGCGCGACGGACTTGCCGGCTTTGTCCGGATAGGCGTAGCCCGTCAGCTCGGCGCCCAGCGGATAGAACGTCCCGTTCACCACCGCACCGTCCGGGGCCACCGCATCGAGTCGGAGGACAGCGGCGAGCTCGGCGAAGTGGTCCACGGAGGCTGGCACCGGCATCGTGGGAAGCGCGGGGGGCAGCTCCGGCGAGGCAGGCAGCGCCCCGGATGCGACCTTGGCTGCATCCTTGGCGGGGTCCTTCGCCGTCGGCTCGGGCTTGGTGTCGAAGAGCGTGCTGAAGGTCTCGGCCGACTGGCTGAGCACCGGGGCGCTGCTCTGCAACGCACGGGCCCGGGATTCGATGAGCAGGGGCGCGAGAGACGGCGTCTCGGGCGCCGGGGCGCCTGCCGCGGGTGCCGCCACCGGCGCTTCGGCTGCCTTGCCCTGGACTGGCAGCGCCGCGATGCGCCCGAGCACCATGCCGTTGGCGTTCCAGAGCGCATGCAGCGCCAGCATCACGATGCCGACGCCGGCGAGCTTCACGATGGGGCTGCCGGAACTGGAGCCCTGGGGAGTGCGAGTGGTCATCGGGGAGTCTCCTGCGAACCGTTTGCGGCCTGGGCGGCCTGAGCCGCCTGGGCCTTGCGGTCGGCATCGCGAAAGAGCAGGCAGAATTCCGTCACGAGCGCGACGGCCTGCCCGTCCTTGTCGGTCGTGAAGCGGACCGCGCCCATCTGCACGTCAGGCCGCTCGGAGAGCGCCCGCAGCCCGGCGAGCAGCGGCTCGAACTGCTTTTCTCGGAACAAGAGCCCCGCCGCCCCCAGGGTGCCCAGGCACACGCGCTGGCCGCCCAGCTCCTTGCCATCGAGTGCCAGGCGCTCGACCTTGAGTACCGATAGCCGGTCGGGGTCGGTGCGTGGCGACTCCCCGAGCGTCTTGTAGACGCTGTAGAGGTCTTTCACCTGGCTTGCGTCCGGAAGGCTCTTGTCCCAGCGCTCCTGCACGGGCAGGAGTTCCGTGTAGCGCGACTTCCACTGCTGGAAGGCCTGCACCTCGGCGGCCTGGGCCTGGGCCTTGTCGCGCATCGCGCTGTAGGCCTCGAAGCCTCCGGAGGCCGCGATGCCCGCCACGGCGAGCGCCAGCACCAGGGAGGCGAAGGAAGTTTGCTTAGGAAGCACGACGGAAGTCTCCCTGGATGTGGTACACGCGCACGCCGCGCTCCGAAGCGCTCGAGCCCGGCTGGTCCTTGTGCCCGTTGACCGGCGCAAGCCGCACGTCGGCGCCCAACTCGGCCGCCAGGAGCGTGAGCAGCGGCTCGGACTGTGCAATCGCGTTCTGCTCGCCGTTGCGCTCGAGCTCCACGGTGAGCTCGAAATCGTGTTCGGTGCCTGAGCCAGGCTGCGCTCCGGGCTGCGCCGCCGAGGGGGCCACGCGGATGTGGGCGTCCTTCACGATGACCTTGACCGAAGACTTGCCGAGTGCGGCGAGCACGGACTCGATGCGCTGCAGCTGGGCGGCCTGGGCGGCCTGCTTCGTGAAGAACGCCTCGCGCGCGGCCAGGATGGCGAGTCGGTCGGAGGCAAAGGCGTACTGGCCCTGCAGGTGCGAGGACTCCGCTTCGATGTGCCCGGCGCTGGCCCGGTACTGCTCGTAGGGCAGCGCGAGCGCGCCTGCGTAGCCCGCGGCGGCCAAGGCGACGATGACCACCGGAAGCCCGTGCCGGCCAATGAGCGTTGCACTCGTGGAGGTGGTGAGCACCTGAGCGGGTCCCAGGGCCCAGACCGACTCGGGCACTGCGCGCGCGTCCAGCCCGGGCGGCGCCTCGAGCGGTCCGCACCAGTGGACCTGGGCGCTGGGGTGCGACAGCCGCAGTCGCTCGAGCATCGCGTGCAGGTCGGCATCGTGCGTGTGGGCGCTGGGGTGGGAGGCTTCGAACTCGAGCACCTCGGCGAGCGCGCCCTTGCGAAAGACAAGGCCCATCACGCTGGTGCGCAGCGTGGTCGGAAACCCCGCGATGACGACGTGCTCCTCGCGCGCCGAGAGCTTCAGGCCGTATCGCAGCAGGCAGTCGACCGCAAAGACGGGCTTGGCCTTCAGGCGCTGCACCTCGGCGAGCACCGCGCGGTCGAGCGCGAGCTTGAGCTCCGGGCCGCCCGAGCGGGCGCCGAAGCGGCCGGCCGTCGCTCGGCGCGCACTCTGGGGCAGGAAGCCCTGTTGCGGGGTGAGCGGCTCGAGCGAGCACAGGAGCAGCTCGCCCGCCAGCACGAGAGACTGCTTCTTGCCCAGCCGCTGGAGCTGGTCCTTGAGCTGCTGCAGGTCGGCCACGAAGACCGGGCCGGTTGTCTTGGTCGGGGTGAGTTTCATGTGAGCAAGGGGTCGATTCAGCGCGCGCTCAGCTGAACGACTTCGTGAGCGAGTTCGACATCTGCGTGAAGTAACCGAGCAGCGGCAGGCCAATCATGACGGCCGCTGCGACCTTCGCGCCGAGGTCGGCGACACCGGCCGCCTTGGTGAGCTTCTTGATGCCTTCGTCGATGAGAATCGGTGCGCAGCGCTGCATCTCCTGGTCGATGCGACCGGTTTCGTGCGCGATGGCGAAGGCGGTGGAAATGTAGAAGGGCCAGGCACGACGCGGGTCGTCCTCGGGTTGCTTGTCGGGGTCGGAGGACTCGGCCAGGCCGCGCTTCTCGCATTCGGAAGCCATCAGCATCACGCCATCGCGATAGCCCTCGGGAAGCGTGCGGGCCGACAGCGTGAGCTGCTGGCGTGCGGGCAGCCCCGCGGCGTCGAGCATCGCCATCTGATAGGCCCACATTCCGAAGTACAGGTTTCGAAGCGCCTCGCCCAGCACCGGGATGCGGTCGCCCGTCATGATGACCCGGTCGATGTTTCCCGGCGCCTTGAGCCACTGGCGCGCTGCGAAGGCCAGGCCGGCGAGTGCGGCAATGAGCAGGGGCCAGTAGCCGAGCACCACCTTGCTCGTCAGCACCGAGGCCTTGAGCACGAAGCTTTCTTCGCCGCCCCCCATGCTTGCGGCGAGCTTCGGGATGACCGCCACCATGAAGAACATCAGCACCCCGAACCCTGCCAGCAGCGCGATGACGGGGCTCATCAGCTTGCCCCAGATTTTCTTGACGGTGTTCTTCACCTGCATCGAGGCCGCGGTGCGCTTCATCACCTCCTGCAGCGAGCCGGACTCCTCGCCCGCCTTCAGCGCAGCGACCACCCCCTCGGGCCAGTGTGCCTCGAGCGTTGCGGAGAGCCGCCCGCCTCGCGACAGCGATTCGGCGGCGGTCGCCCACATGTCGGCGTGCCGGGGCTGCAGCCGCACCATGCGACCGACCGCTTCGCGCAGGTTGATGCCCGCGGAGAGCTGGTTGGCGAGCGCACTGGCAGCCGATTCGATGTCGTCAATGGTGTGATTAGCCATGCGGCATATAGGAAACGGCTCTTATCCTCGCCCGGGCAACGGCGGCGCTGGGTATTGCGCGCCGCGAGGGCGCACCGGGGGCGCGCCGCGGGTCAGATGAAGAGCGACTCGAACTCGGTGTCGCCGCGCTCGACGAGCTCCAGCGCAGCCTCCGAGAGCGTGTTGAGGCGATAGCGCGAGATGCCGTTGAAATCGAGCCGTGACTCGGACGCCGAGAAGAGGTCGCGCACTTCGCGGTTGACGGGCAGCACCTCGTTGACGGGCATCTCGCCCAGGTAGCCCGAGCGCTGGCAGTGCTTGCAGCCGGTCGGAGCCGCCTGATAGACGCCGCGGCCCAGCACCTGCTCGGCGCGCTCCCACAGGTGGTCCTGGGCCTCGGACTTGAGGTAGGCACGAAAGAGCTGGAGCTCCTCCTCGGTCACCTTGCGCCGCTTGCGGCAATGCGGGCACAGGCGCTTGACGAGGCGCTGGCCGATGAGGAGCGACACGGACTCGGCCAGGTCAAAGAGCGAGGCCCCCGCGCCCGCCTGCTCGCCGGTGTCCTTGCGCAGGTAGTTCGAGATGGCCCGGAAGGCAAGAATGGAGTTGTTCGCGTGAACGGTCGAGAGCACGACGTGACCCGACGTCGCCGCCCGCACGCAGGCGGCTGCCGAGAACGCGTCACGGATTTCACCCACCCAGACCATGTCCGGGTCGTGTCGCAGCATCGCGCGCATCAGTTCGGCGAAGTTGCCGTCGACCGAAATCTGGGTGATGCCATCAAGGTAGCGCTCGACTGGGTCTTCGAGCGAGAGCCGCTTCTTGGTGGCCCCGAAGAGCTTCAGGTGCTCGCCCACGATGCCGGCGATGGTCGTCGACTTGCCGGAGTTCGTAGGGCCCGCCAGCACGATGAGCCCCTGGGTGCGCATCAGCGCCTCGCGGGCCGTCTGCGTGACGGTGGCCGACAGGTTCAGCTCCGTGAGCGTGATGGAGCGCGAGGTGCGCGGCATCAGGCGCAGCGACACCGAAATCATGTCGAAGTCCAGGCCGTAGCGGTCGGCCGGAATGAACGAGGCGCGGATGAAGGTCTCGGTGGCCGCGTTCTTGTAGGTGAGCTGGCCGTCGGCCGAGCGGCGCAGCCGTGCGCCGTCGCCCGCCCGGGAGCGGCTCACCAGGAAGTTGACGATTTCGCGTGCCGCATCGGGGTTGAGGAGTGCGTGGCGCTCGGGCGAGGTGAGGTCGCCGAAGATGCGAAAGCGAATCTTCACGGTGCCATCGCGCAGCGGGGCGAACTCGATGTCGGTGGCACGCCGGGTGAGCGCTTCGTCCAGAATGCGGGCGAGCATGCGCTCGGCATCGGTGCGAGCGAGGTTCGGGCTCCAGAAGTTGTCCTGGGCGGCCGAGCTCACCACGCGCACCATGTCGCCCGTGCCATCGCCGCGTGCCGCGCGGGCCACGATGGTGGGAGGCGCGAGCGCCACGAGCGGCTCGGTGCCGGCGGCCACCCGAATCGGGTCGGTGGCGCGCTCGATGCGACCCGCCTGTGCGAAGACGAGCAGGTTCGCGAGGTCGGAGAACACCACGAGCGGCACGCCATCGGGGGTGAGCAGCATGGCGGCGTTGAACTCGTCCAGTCGCGAGGCGGCCGAGCTCACCATCGTGCGTGCGCCTTCGATGAGCGCCTCGTCGATGCCGGTGAAGTACGGGATGCAGCGTGCGACCGCCGCGATGCGCAGCGACTGCTCGCGCACGCTCGGGACGTTCTGGCTCAGGTGCTCGAGCATCAGCACGTTCTGCGGCCGCGTGCGCTGGAGCTCGTCGGCCTGCTCGCGCGAGAGAAGCGAAAGCGCCACCGCGATGTCCTCGATGCGGTACTCGGAGTACTGCGCACAGGTCTGCGCGTGGGCAGTGAGCGCGGTGCCGGCGTCCTTGGAGAAGCCCCAGGCGGCGAGAATTTCGGTGGTGAGGGAGGCGATGTCGCTCATGAGCTGCGATGCGAGGGTGTTTCCTAGCCTAGCCAACCGATTTCAAATGAGATTGAGCTCGACGGCCGTGGTGATGGCGGCACCGGTGTTGGTCTTGTGCGAGGAGTCGGTCGTGAGCAGGATGCGCTTGGCCGACAGCTGCTGGTAGTACACCGGCCAGCCGTAGCGGCTGTAGAGGTCAGAACAGTCGAAGGGCATGCCCTGCCAGGTGAAGGTGCCCACGCACGTCGATGACGACGTCCCCACCGTGGCCCCGCTGTAGGCGGGTGTCACCAGCGAGGCGAGTGTGCTCGCCGTGGCCATGGTAGGAAAGTTCTTCGTTGCGTTGTAGCGCTCGGCGAACTTGGCGAGCGTGACGTTCAGGCCGGCGCGAGCACGCACGATGCGATGGGCGTGAGTCTCGCGAGTTTCGAACCGCGTCCAGAGGGTGCCGCGCTTGCCGCACCAGGCCGCGGCGGTCGCGAACGCCCCGGTGCCGCAGCTGTTGGTCGAAAGGTATGTTGCCAGCGGCGTGGACAAGTCGGGCGGAGCCACGACGGCGACCCGGTCATAGGTCCAGTTGCTGTCGGTGAGCGTGACCCGACTGACGTCGATGAGGTTGCGGTTCGACGCAATGAAGAAGCCACCCTGGGCGCTGTTCAGGTACGAGCGCAGGTACTGGTAGCCGTTCACGTTGGCGAGCAGCAGCAGGCTGTCGGGATAGCTGTAGCCCGAGCGGGCATAATCCTCGACCGCAGACGAGACAATCGCCTGGGCGGCGCGTTGCCACTCCAGGCGATTGATTCGGGCGTTCTCGAGAGCAGACTGCGATACGCTTGCGAAGGCCGCCAGGAGCATCAGAACCAGGCTGACCACCAGCACGGGCATCGGGCGACTCCTCTCGATGAAACGGGCGCGCCGCGGGGCGCGCCCGGAGCGCGATTACAGCGGACGCACGAAGGTGATGGTGCGGTTGCCCGAGCCATCGGCCGCCGACCAGGCGAACGGCGTGGAGGCCGCAGCGGTCAGGCTCGCGGCGGGCGTGCCACCCGGGCCGAAGCGGTCGTAGGCAGCCTGGAACACCGACGGGGTCACGTTGGCGTAGCTGATGCCGACCACACCGGAGGAGGCGGAGCCGATGTCGGCGATGCTGGCCGCGAAGCCCTGGACGGTCTCGGAGCCGGCAGCGCCAGCGGACACGCCGCTCAGCGGACGGGCGCCGGACTGCGCGAGGCAGGTGGCGTTGGTGCCGGTCGGGGCGGTGCCGGAGGTGCCCAGCAGGTAGGACAGGTTCGCCTTGTTGGTGGCGGCGCTGGCGGTGGTGCCGCCCACGGACTTGCTGATGCCGCATTCCATGGCGATGAGCGACCAGTTGTCGGTCATCTTGGTGGCCGCCTCGTACAGCGAGTTGGCCTTGGCCTTGTCGGCGCCGCCGCCGGTGAACTGGCTCACGGCGTAGATGGCGAGGATGCCGAGGAACAGGCCCACGATGGCCAGTTCGATGAGGGTGAAGCCCTTTTGCGCCTTCGCGAGGACGCGCTTGAGGGAACGGTTCAGTTGCATGCGAATTTCTCCAGGAGAATGAGAGGTTGAGGGTGCGAGCTACGCAGCTGCGTATAGCGACGGCTTTATACGTCCGCCACAGCGAAACCCGGGCTGTCTGCGCTCATGCTCAGAAGCTCAGGATGATGTTGTTGGCGGCGAGGCTGTCGCCCCCCAGGCCGTTCGATGCGCCGACGTCCTTTCGGATGCGGATGGCGGCGTAGTGCGGGGCGGTGTTGGCACCACCCGCCAGGGGGTCGTAATCACGGCAGTACTCGATGAGGCCGCCCCACGCAGTGCGCGAGAACTCCTCCTTCGACAGGCCCAGCTGCTCGAGCACGTTCACGTTCGAGGCATAGAGCTGATACCAGCCGTCATAGCAGCCCTGGTTCAGGGCGGGCGAGTTGCCGGAGAGGTTGGCGGCACCCGTGCCGGTGGGCGCCGGATACCAGTTGGTGGTGTCGCTGGCCGAGGCCGAGAGCACGCGAGCACGATAGAAGGTCGTGAGCGCATCGCGCACCCGGTCCATGCGCTCGGTGGTCATCGCGAGCATCTTCTTCTGCAGGGGCAGATTCGAGAACACGGCCGGAGAGCGCACGAGGTTCAGGTTCGGTGCCCAAGTGGCGTAGTTGGTGTCGTCCAGCACGGTCGAGCCACCGCTCGGAATCTGCGAGCCGCCGTTGCAGGTGCCGGTCTTGTTGCAGGTCGACTGGTAGACCGCACCGAACTGATAGCGCAGCGTCACCTGCGGGCCGCTCTGGAAGTAGAAGGGCGTGGTGAAGAAGAGGTCCGGCGTGCGCTGGTACACCCGCACGCGCTGCTGGGCGCTCGAGTCGACAAGCACCTCGCTTGCGGGCACGCCCTGCGCGATGATGTAGTCGTAGGCGGTGCCGGTGCCGGCGGTGGCAGGGTCGGCCGGCCCGTAGTTGATGCCGCCGGCAACGCGCTGGTTGACCGGGTCGGGCAGCATGCCGCTGGTGGACTGCTGCTCGGCCCAGTCGAGCATTGCCTGGGAAATCTTGGTGTTCACGAGCGCAGCGCGCTCCTTGTAGCTCTGGTCCTTGGCCGTCATCAGCGTGCGGAACGTGGGCGAGAGCATCACTGACATGATGCCCAGCAACATTGCCGCCACCGCGGCCTCCAGAAGCGTGAATCCGCGCTGCGCGCGGGGTGCGCGCAGGCGGGGGCGGAGCAGGCGGGAGAGGTGCATCGACGTGCCGTGCAGGGCTGCGAACAGGCTTAGCGCTTGGCGACCGAGACGCGCAGCGCGAAGTAGAAGACGTTGCGCTCGCTCTTCTTCACGGTCTTGCCGAAGGCGCCGCCCACCTGGGCGTTGTCCATCAGCCCCGTGATGCCTTCGCGGGAGGCGTTCTCGCTGTCCTCGGTCTGCCCGCCCATCACCACCAGGTCGCCATCGCGCAGCAGCGCTTCGCCGGTGTAGATGATTTTGGAGACGATGGGCAGCTGCGAGTCGACCTTCTGGACGCTGTTGCCGCTGGTGAGCGCCTGGGTCACGGTTTGCGTGCCGGCCTGGGTCGTCTGCACCAGCTCGATTTGGGCGCGGATGAGGCCCGTGGCGATGTCGTAGCGCGGGTTCACGCGCAGGATGGTGCCGAAGTCCTGGGCAATCAGCTGGTTCTGCGTGCCGACGGCCGCCGAGCCCGAGCCACCCGAGGCGGCCTGCTGGCTCACGCTGTTGAAGTAGCGCGTGATGGTGCGGCGGAAATCGGCCGGCACGCCGCTCGTGGTGGTGAGCACCGGGCGCTGCAGCGTGTTCACGCGGCCCAGGTTCGAGAGGTAGGCGTTGAAGAGCTGCAGCCCGTCGATGCCCGCGGTCACGCCCAGCAGGGGGCCTGCGACGGCCTGGGCGCCCGCGCTGATGGCGCCGATGGCGTTGGCGTTGGGAAACGAGACCGTGACGCCACCCAGCGCGTTGTTCTGGTAGTTCAGGCCGTAGCGCCCGCGGGCGAACTTGCCGAATGCGCCGATGTCCAGACCCTCGGAATTGGAGTTCTCGGTGGACAGCAGGATGAGTTCGCCCTGGAAGGTGATGTCGGTGTTGTACATCTCCTGGACGCGCTTGAAGTACGCGTCGAGGTCATGCTGAATCCAGTGCGGGGCCTGCACCGTCACAGCGCCCGTCTCGGGGTTGAGCGAGAAGGTGCCGATGGTGCGGCTCGTGTAGGCCATCGTGCCCGCCTCGAGCGAGGCGGAAGTGGCCGCAGGCGCAGGCATCGCGCTCGGAATCGGCGGAATGGCGAGCCCGGCTCCGGGAGAGGGCGGCATCGCCGGGTCCACCGGCTTGCCCACGACCGTCGGCAGCGGCGCGAGTTGGGCCGCGGGTGCGGCGGGCGCCGCCGCGCTGCTGCGGGAGGTGTCCGGCACCAGAATCTTCATGCGCGAGTCGAGCTCGGTCTTCAGGCTCGCCCAGAAGTCGTCCTGGGCGGTCACCCCCGAGGTGCCGGAGGCCGAGGCCTGCACGCCGGAGGACTGCGCGAAGGGCGTGGAGCTGTTGCTGCCGCCCGAGGCGCTGCCCGAGGACGCGCTGCCGCCTGTAGCGGGACCCGAAGAGCCGCCGCCCGAGCCTCCGGAACCCGCGATGTAGGACACGCGCCGATTGCCCATGTTCAGGTACCAGGTGCGCGAGCCCATCGGCTTGACCACGACGAGCTTGCGGGCCGAGTCGGCCTGGTAGTCCAGGCCCGCGGAGCCCAGCACCATGCGCAGGGCGGTCTCCGCGTCGGTGTCGTTGAGCGAGAAGCCGCCGTAGTTGTAGCGCTCCAGCGGAATCTCGGAGGTGATGTTCACGCCCTGGCGCGACAGCAGCCGCATGACTTCGGCCATCGACAGCGACGTCGAGCCGGTCTGCAGCGACACGCGCATCGCGCGAAGCCAGCCGTGCTCGGAGACCTTGCGGGGGGTGACGGGAATGAAGGTCTCGGTGGACTCGACGACGCGCTCGCGCGGCGCCACGTTCACCTGGGTGGTGGCGCGCTGCTGGGCGACCTCGCGCGTCTGCTCGCGCACCGCGCTCGGCTCGGCGAACTTGGCGGGCAGGCTCGTGCAACCGGCAAGCGCCGCGGCGGCGGCCAGGCACAGCAGGGAAGGCTTCATCGTCATCATTGCAGGGGCTCCACGACCACGAGGCGGTTCGCCTGGACGAAGCGCACCCGCAGGTTCGCCTCCGGGCTCAGCGCGTTGATGAACCCGCGCAGTGCGGTCACGAAGTCGCCCTCGAAGCGGGCACCGGCGCCCAGCGTGAAGTCGACGTCCTCGGGCAGCTGCCAGGACACGGGCTGCCAGCCCGCCTCATGAGCCCATTGCTCGAGGGTCTGGCGCAGCGAGGCGCCACGCACCACTTCGAAGCGGTGCGCCTTGCGTGCATCGGATGCACGCGGCTGGTAGGCGTCCAGGGTGACGTAGCCCGCCGGAGGGGCGGATTGGGCGAACGCCGCCGGGGCGCACAGCAGCGCGAAGCAGGTCGCAAGAAGCGGTTTCAGTGTCATGGGCAGGGCCGTACGGGGTTGTTCGCAGGCCTATAGCGAGCGTCTTTTAGTACTTGTAGGCCGTCTGTCGGTGGCCCTGGCGCCAGTTCGCGTAGAAGACGAGCAGCGCGCCCAGCACCGGATACATGAAAAGTCCGTCGCCCAGGCCCGCGCCGCCCACGCCCTGCAGGAATCCCCAGCCCTCGTGCTCAGGGCCGAATCGCAGCACGGCGTGCGCGACGTCGGGCCCCAGCAGGCTCAGGTAGGAGCCCACGTAGGCTTCGTCCGCCCGCGGGACGCGGCCGCGCCAGGCGCACACTGCAATCACGAAGAGCATCAGCGGCGCCATGTGAAGCGAGACGGTGTCGAGCTCGGGTTGCTCCTTCCAGTAGGCGGTCAGGCCGCAGGCGAGCGAGCAGGCCGCCACGGCCGCCCAGAACGAGGCATCCCGCAGCATCGCCGGGCGCCGAAGGACAAGCAGCGCGCAGGCGAGCAGCGGCAGCGCGACCGCCCAGCCCGGGCCCTGCCACCACTCCTCGGTGTAGGCCCCCGTCAGCCAGGCGATAAAGTGAGACCAGAAAGACGCATCGGACGTGAATGTCATGTCCGGACAGAGCCGCGACGGGCCGGTAAGTTCCGCCCGGAGAGGCGCGCGAAGCCTACCCGCAGGCCGCTCGCAGCACGAGCTCGGTCGGGTCGAGCAGCGTCGCGGGACGCGGCCCCTCCAGCGGCCAGCCCGGGCAGCTCCGGGTGCCGAGTGCGTGCCGCTCCAGGTGCAGCATCGAGGTCGGACGGCCCTTGTCGTGCCGAAGCACCCGAACCACGCGCCCGATGCGCGTACCGGCCTCGAGCCACTGGCCCGGCACGACGCAGGGCTCGATTTCACCGTAGGCGAGCACCTCCTCCTCGTCCTGCACGAGGACCACTTCGGTTGGGAGCCACCAGGGGCTGCCCGCAGCCGGGCCCGTGAACGGTTCGCACGCCACGACGCGGCCGGCGCGCATCGCCACCACCTCGGTGCCGCTCGGGCAGTACAGGTCCAGTCCTTCGTGAACGTGGTGGCGGCGCACCACGCCGAAGGCACCGGGATGCGGCGCGAGCGGAATGGCCGTCGTGCCGGCAGGAAGCGTGCGGAACGACTCGGAGTCGGTGCTCGGGACGAGTTCGAGCGCAATCGGCGAAGTGAGCGTCATGCATGGTTCGAGCGGTTGTCTCTCGGAGGGTTCCCGTCCATCTAAAATTTAGACTTGAGTGTGCTATACTGATTTCAAGCTCTTGCCATGAACCCCTTCAAGTCCGCCTCCTCGATTATTTCGCCCCGTGTTGCCTTCCGGCGACAGGGGGCGGCTCGTGTGTGGCGCTGAAGACCCCTCAGCCAAGACCACTTCGTCCGATTCTCCCCGTCACGCTCCGAAGGCAACCTGCACCGGTTGCCTTCTTGCTTTGCGGGGACCGGTGCAGAGCCGGGGCGATGCGCGCCAAGCGCCTTCCGCCTCCCCTTCCCTTTTGAAAGGCTCTCACCATGTACTCGCTCAATCTCTTCTCCGTGAACTTTCCTCCGGCCGCTCGCCACGAGGACACCTCCTCCTATCTCGCACGCTGGCGCGATGCGCGGCTGCTCGATGCGCTGCATCGCACGCCCGCGCCAGGGGCCCCGACGTTCGTGCTGCACGACGGTCCACCCTACGCCAACGGCGACCTGCACCTGGGACACTTCCTCAACAAGGCGGTGAAGGACGCGGTGCTCAAGTTCAAGCGCCTGGAAGGCGTCTTTGCCCCGTTCGTGCCCGGATTCGACTGCCACGGCCTGCCTGTGGAGCTCGAGGTCGAGAAGCTGGGCGTCGCCAAGTCCGACCCGCAGGCCTTCGTCGAGGCATGCCGCGCCTATGCTAGCGAACAGGCCACTCGGCAGGCCCTGCAGTTCGAGGCATTCGGCGTGGCCGCCGACTGGCAGCGCCCCTACCGCACGATGGAGCCGGCCTTCGAGGCCGGCGCGGCGCGGCTGTTCGCCTCGTTGCCCCAGCGTGTTCGCCGGCTGCGCCCGGTGCACTGGTGCCCGGCCTGTGGCTCGTCGCTTGCCGAAGCCGAGGTCGAGCACAGGCTGCGTCGCAGCGACAGCGTCGAGGTGAGGTTCGCGGTCAACGAGGCGCCCGGCACGCATCTTCTGGTGTGGACGACCACCCCGTACACCCTGCCCGCCAACGAAGGCGTCGCCTTCGGGCCCTCGCTCGACTACGTTCGGGTCCAGGAAGCCGGGCTCACGCTCGTTCGGCTGCGCCGCGAGACGGACGGACCCGACGTCGAATCGGTGCCGCTCGGCTCGATGGGCTGGACGCTCGAGAGTCCCTTCACCGGCCGCACGGTACCCCTCGTGGCCGCCGACTACGTGACCCGTTCGGGCACCGGGCTGGTGCATCTCGCGCCCTCCTTCGGCATGGACGACTTCCGGGTCGGCGAAGCTCACGGCTTGCCGGTCCGCGCGTTCGTCGACGGCACGGGACGCTTTCTCGCTGGTCTGGACGGCCGCAACGACTGGGGCACGCGCCTGCAGGGCCTCACGCTTGCTCAAGGCTCGGTGCTCGTGCTGGAGTTGCTCGGCGAGCGGGTGCACCGGCGCGAGACGCTCGAGCACGACTACCCGCATTGCTGGCGTCACAAGAGCCCGGTGTTCTTCAAGGCCTCCGAGGAGTGGTTCCTCGACCTGCGGGAGGTCGCCCCGAAGGCGCTCGGCGTCCTCGAGGACGTGGAATTCCTGCCCTCGACGGGCCGGGAGCGGCTGGCCTCGATGCTGCGCAGCCGCACGAGCTGGTGCGTCTCGCGCTCGCGGCTCTGGGGCACGCCGCTCGTGGAGTCCGAAGACGATGCGAGGCGCCTGGACGCGGTCGGAGAGCGCGGCCTGTCGGCCTGGCACGAAGGCGCGCCCCGGCGCACGCTCGATGTCTGGTTCGACAGCGGCGTCACCCACGAGCTGGTCGCCCGGGCGCGCTTCGGGCGCCGTGCCGACCTCTACGTGGAAGGCAACGACCAGCATCGGGGCTGGTTCCAGTCGTCGCTCCTCACCGCGGTGTGCGCAGGCCGCGAGGCGCCTTTCCGGCAGGTGCTCACCCATGGCTTCGTGGTCGACGAGCGCGGGCAGAAGTACTCGAAGTCGAGCGGCAACTACGTGCCCCTGGCTCGCCTTCTCGCCGAGCACGGCCCAGACGTGCTGCGGGTGTGGGCGCTCTCGCAGGACGTGACCCGCGATGTGCGGATGTCGCAGGCCTCGGTCAAGCAGGCGGCCGAACGGCTTCGCCGGGTGCGCAACACGCTGCGGTTCTGTCTGCAGAACCTGACCGATGCGCCGCTTGCAGGCGGACCGGTGCTCAAGGACCCAGTGCTCGCGGGGTTCGCGCGCGAGCTCGAGCAGCTCGAACGCTCGGTGCGAGCCGCGGCCCATCGCTACGACTTCGCCCAGGTCTGGGCGGAACTGTCGGTGTTCTGCGAACGGGCGAGCGCCGAACTCTTCACGGCCTGCAAGGACACGCTCTATTGCGACGCGCCGGATGCGCCCTTGCGCCGACAGACCCAGGCGCTGCTGGGGCGCCTTGCGGGTGTGCTGGCGCGCGTGCTGGTGCCGCTCGCCCCCTTCAGCGCCGAAGACGCAGTGTGCGCGCTGGGTGCGCGCATGGGGGACGGCCGGGATGGGCGGGCAGACAGCGCCCAGTGGCTCACCTGGTCGGGGCTGGCCCCGCTCGAGGCCGCTCCGTGCCGGGGGTCGCTCGGCTGGGCCCGTGACGAGCGCGCTCGGCTGCATGCCCGATTCGAGGCCCACCGGGAAGGCCGCAACGCTGCCGCCGGCTTCGAGACGCTGCGGCAACTGGGTGGGCTGGGCGTCGTGCTGCGGCCCGAGGCTGTCGAGGGCAACTGGCCGAGCGACCCGACTTCGCTCGCGCGGCTTGCCGACTACCTGGGCTGCGCAGCCGTCGTGCTGGAACCGGATGGTGCGCAGCACTGCGACGATGTCGAGGCAGGCTGGCGGCTTCGCCAAGGCGCGCAGGCCTGCCCCCGGTGTCGGCGCTTTGCGCTCGCTTACCGGGAACCCGAGGCGCTGTGCGAGAGGTGCGAGGCCGTCGAGGCAGCCGTCCCGCAGTCCTGAGACCGCCGAATCGAGCGCCCATGGAAACGGCCACCCAAGGGGTGGCCGTGAAGAGGTGGCTCGCGCGTGGTCAGTCCTGCACGCCCAGGGCTTTGCGTTCCTCGGGCGAGAGCTTCTTCAGGGCCTGCTCGCGGGCATCGAGCTCGCGCAACTCGGCCTGCAGGCGCTCGACGTGCTGCGTGATGTCCACGCGGGTGCGCGAGACCTGGGACTTGCCCTGCGCTTCGGTGAACTGCCGCGTGGTCGTGCTCGTATCCGAGCAGCGCGCCAGGTAAAAGCTGTGGTCGCGGTAGTAGCGGTTCACGAACTTCACCTCGCAGCCATCGAAGGTTCCGACGACGGAGATTTCGGGGTTCTGCTGCATCTCATCGATGCGGGCCTGCTCCTGCGGGCTGGGGGCGCAGGCGGCGAGCAGCAGCACGGCAGCCAGCCCCGGGAGGGCGCGGCGGATTCGGGTCATGGGGGTCCTTTCAGGTGGGGAGGGGGTCTGTGCCCGTATATCGACCCGCCCGGGATTCGCTAGACAAGGCAGGTCAACCACACGGAGTGCTCCATGAGCCAACACACCCTCGTTGTCGTCACCGGTTCGTTCGACGACTACATCGAAGAGCAGCGCAAAGCCACCCTCGCCCGTCATGCGGCCGAGCGCATTGCGCAGCTTCGCGAGCTCGCCACGCGTCGCCGCTCGTTCCCGCGGGAGCGTCGCATGCCGTCGAGCGAGGAGGTCTGCCAGCGCATCGCCGACATCGTGTCCCGCGAAGACGTGCGTCGCGCCGCTGAGCACGCCAGGAACTTCGCCAAGTCCGTCCGGCTGGTGAACGGCGGCGCTCCCGGTCTGGGACGTCGCTGAACACCGGTCCGATACGGACCCTTCATGAAGGCCTTCGCTCACGCGAAGGCCTTCCTCTTTGGGGCGCCCGACTCCGGTCTGCCTGGTCCCTGCGGGCCATCAGGCGAAGTAGCTCACCTCGTGCGCCTCGGTGGGCAGGGGCACCTCCCACTTCAGCACCATCGCCTGCAGCGCCTTGTTGCCGAGCGTCGTGTCGCGCCGGCTGTTGCGCGCGAGCAGCTCCGCCCGTGGTCGCTCCAGGTACACGAGCTCGACCTCGGCGCCGTAGGCGTAGAGCAGGTCCAGCGTCTTGTCGCGCATCTGCTTGGACAGGTGCGTGGCGTTCCAGACGAACGGGGCCTTCTCGCGCAGCAGCCCGCGGGCCTTGTCCACCGCGAAGTGCGCGGCACGGCCGTCGTTCTCGCCGTACTTGAGCCCCAGCTCGGTGCGTGCGTCGTCGAACGAGACCACCGGCAGCCCCGCGCGGTGCGCGGCCACCCAGGTGTCCTTGCCCGAGGCCGGCAGCCCCGACATCACCGTGACGCGGGAGCCTGGCTCCTGGAAGAGCGCATAGTCCGGATGCACCTCGGCTCCCCGGAAGTAGCTCACCCGAGTGTGGGCATCGACGAAGCGCCGCGGCGTCTCGTAGCACCCCTCCTCGCGGGCAAGCTCCCGGAAAAGCTCGATGTCGTCGAGCACGCGCTGCGCGTCCGCACAGACGCGACCGCGCATGTCGGCCTCGGCGAGTGCGGCGAGCAGCCTGAGCGGCATCTGCCAGGACAGCTCGCGCACGATGCGCTCCGGGCTCTTGCCCGAGCGGCTCTCGGCAAGCGCGAAGAACGGCACCTGGTGCACGGCAATGAGCCGGCACACGGCTTCGCGAAGCGAGAACGGGGCGCCCGCATCCCACAGCATCACGCGCGCATCGAGCGCGCCACGTCGGGAATGGCCGGGCTGCCCGATTCGGCCGCTCACGGGGTCGATGACGGTGGTTGCGTGCTTGGCCACGTCATGCAGCAGCGCCGCGAGAAAGAGCGTCACCTGCTCGCCGCGGCTCGCCCGGGCGTAATCGGGGCTCGCCAGCAGCGCACGCACGACCATCGCGGTATGGGTCCAGACGTCGCCTTCGGCGTGGTGCACGGGGTCCTGGGGCGTCGCGCGGGCGAGCTCGAGCACCGGAAACGCCGCGAGGCAGTCCCGTTCGTCGAAGTCCGCACCCGGTGCGGGCACGAGCCGCTCGATGTCGGCAAAGGAAGAAGTCGTCATCATGGTGTTCCTTTCGGCACGAAGAGCCCGAGCACGCCCCCTGCGGCAAGCGCTCGGCGGCATCCGGTGTCCTCGAAGAGCGGGCCCGGCTCGCGCAGTCCGTCGGCGCGCAGCCTGTTGCCCCATTTGTCGTAGTCATGAGCGGCGGTAAAGCCCGGCGGCAGCACGATGCGCGTGATGCCGCAGGCCCGGCGAATCTCGGCCACCGACAACCGGGTCGTCTCGCAGTCCCAGTGATGGGTCTCGCAGACGGCCGCGCCGTTGTCGAGATAGAACCCGCCGTCGGGGAAGAGCTTGCGCTCCAGGATGTGGTGGGCGTCCACGGCCTTTGATGCGCACATCACGCAGCGCCCCGCGCTGCGGGCAAGCACCTGGTCGTGAAACGTCTCGCGCGCGAGCAGCCCCCGGCCCGCACTGGCAGAAGGACGCTCGAGGCAGGCGTTCGGTCGAACGCGGCTCATCGCGACGCTCCCCGCCCCGCGCGTCCCGCCCGGGCTGCGTCGGCGTGCGCCTTGAGCGCCTCGAGCGAGCCCAGCGTGCGAAGCCCCAGGTCCTCCCAGCGCACGACAGGTGTCTCGCTGTAGAGGTCGACCTTCGGGTGCAGCCCGTTGGGCAGAATCGGGCGCTTGGCGTGATGGCTCTCGGCGTCCAGGATGGTCTGGGTGAAGGAGGCCCGCACGAGCTTGTAGCGGCCGAGCACCTCGTGCTCGTCCTCGACCTTCAGGTACAGGCCCTCGGACGCATCGTGCCGGTCGGTCTGCTGCCAGGTGAGCGCAAGCGGCAGGGCCTCCCGGGCCACAGCCGTCTCGAATGCGTCGCGCCAGTCCGGGCTCTTGGCGAGCGACGGACGCACGAGCGACCACAGGAGCTTCGGGTCGGTCGGCATCGGTCCTTCGTAGAGTACGGGAACCGACAGCACCGGGGAGCCTGCAAGCAGCGCGTGCCGCCGGCGGGTGCTGAGAAAGACGCCCTCCTTGCGGTCGTACAGGTCGAACTCGTTGAAATAGTGCGGGGCCTGGTCGTACCAGACGCTGTGCTTGGCGTAGAGCCACTCACCGAACATCACGTAACGGTCCTCGAGAAGCTCGAGCAGGCGCGCCTCGTGCGCGGCCGCCCAGACCTTCAGCAGGTTGAACTGGCGCTCGCCGAAGCCTCCCATCAGGTAGTGGCCCCGGGATTGCAGCAGCAACTCGGCGCCCTCACTGAATGAGATGCCGGAGTTGGCGCCGTCGAGCTTTTCCTCGATGACGACGTGCCGTCCGGCAAGCGCCTCGAGAGGCACCTGGCCGTCGGTGGAATCGCCCGGCTGCAGTCGGCTGCCAGCGAGATGGGCGGTGCGGGGGTACCGCAGAAGAGGGATGGATTGCAGATACATGTTCGTCGGCCTCTGCGCGTTCGAGCGCAGGCGGCCCCCAGGAAATCGTGGAGGAGCCGACGAAATATCGGAGCGCGACCGGTCATCGAGCGCCCTGGCGCCGGCAAGGCGGCTCAGGGCTCGAAGTCGCAATCAGGGAGAATCTGGCGGGAGCTGCGCGAAGCGGTGGGGTCGCATGGCCGACCGGGGCTGTCGCGCGCGTGCCGCAGCCGTCGCTGGCGCGGTGCGCACCGATACGAAGCTGCAGTAAGTGCAGTCGTCGGCGATTAGCAGGTGACGAAAGCGCGGGACACGGTGCTCTCCGGGGCAAGGCCCAAACGGTATATCCAGGGAAGGGGCGGATTCGAGAGGCGACCCTGAGTGCTCAGCAGTGCCTTCGAAGCGCCTATTATAGCCTGGACATTTAAACGAGTCAAGCGTGCGCGGCCGGCACCCCAAACCGACGCGCAAAGAAGCGCTCGGAGTTGCGTGTGCAGCATCGTGCGGTGACGGCCGGGTCTTCACCGCGTGCCTCGGCCAGCGCCCGCACGACCCAGGGCAGGAAGGCGGGCTCGTTGCGGCGCACCGTCCGCGAATCCGGGTGGGTGTGCGGCATCAGGTAGGGTGCGTCGGTCTCGACGTGCAGCCGCTCGGCGTCGATATGCCGCACGGCCTCGCGCAGGGCGGCACCGCGCCGACGGTCGGCCACCCAGCCGGTCACGCCGAGCTCGGCGCCGGCCTGCTGCAGCGCACAGGCCTCGTGCGCGGTGCCCGTGAAGCAGTGCACGAGTGCACGGCCCCCGGCCTCGGTGAATGCGCGAAGCCTGGGGAGGAACGCGTCGAAGGCGTCCCGACAGTGCAGAAAGACGGGCTTGTCCAGCTCGAGTGCGAGCGCCAGTTGTGCTTCGAAGGCTCGGTACTGGTCGGCCGTGGATGAGGCCATCCGGTTGAAGTCGAGCCCGGCTTCGCCCAGCGCAACCACTTCGAAAGCGCGGGCCAGCTCGCGAATCGACTCCGCATGTGCGCCCGACCAGCTCGAAGCGTGGTGCGGGTGCACGCCTGCCGTGCAGGCGAGCCGCGAGGGGTCCAGCCGTGCCCATGCCAGGGCTTCGCGCGAGCCTTGCAGCGTGGTGCCGGTGAGCACCGCGCCGCACAGCCCTGCGCGCCAGGCCCGCTGCAGCACCTGCGCTCGGTCGTCTGCGAACTGCGAACTCGTGAGGTTCAGCCCGATGTCGACCAGCATGCCAAGCGTAGGCTCGGGCGCGCTCATCGCGGGGACCGGGGACCTGGAGCGGGCGCGGCCGCGCTCAGGGCGCGGTAAGGCCCAGCAGGGCCGCGAGCGCGGCGGTGTCCATGGAGCCCGCCTGCGCCACGACGGAGCCGTCCTGGCGCACGTGGTGGATGTACGGCACGCTGGTGATGCCCGCTTCGCGCAGCAGCGCGGTGTTGGCCTCGATGGCGCTCGAGTGCTTCGAGACCGCGTCGCGGTCGGCACTGATGCCCCCCTGGCGAGCCAGCAGCGAGACCTCGTGCTCGTTCATCGTCGCGATGGGGTCGGCGGCCCCCAGCAGCGTGGCGCCCTGCGACAGGCTCGCGCGGTTGAGCACGGCCACCGGCACCCAGACGAACTTGGCCTGCCGGGCGAGCGGCTGAGCGGCCTTCCACAGGTGGCCGCAGTGCGGGCACTGCGCATCGAAGAAGACGTGCACGGTGCGGGCGGCCATCTCGTTGCCGAGCGTGAAGCCACGGGCCTGGGCCAAGCGCTCGACAGTGAGCGGGCGGGTTTGCGGCGCCTCGTTCGAGGACGCGGCGCCGGTCGCACCGCCTGCCGGAGCGGCATCGCAACCCGACAAGGCCAGGCCAGCCATCGCAGCCAGGCAGGAAGAGAGCAGGATTCGGCGAGAGTTCATCATGGTCGAAACTCGAAAAAGATGTGGAGGTAACCGGGGTACGGAAAGCCGGGACGCAGGCAAGGCTGCAGGCTCAGGCCGGGTGCGCTGCGCTTTCCCGCTCGATGCGGGTGAGGCGCACGCGCCGGCGAGTCGCGTCGGATGCCGACGGGGCCTGCAGCCCGAGCAGCTGCTCGCCCACGCCGAGGGCCTCGGCGTATCGCACGACCTGCCCCAGGGCGACCGAGGGGTCGCCTCGCTCGATACGAGCGAGGGTCTGGCGGCTCATGTCGCATTGCGCGGCGGCCGCGTCGTGGGTGAGCCGACGGGTGAGCCGGTGCGCCCGCAGGGCTGCGCCCATGCGGGCCAGGCGTTCGGCCAGGGGGCCGCTGACCTTGGATTTCTGGTCGATTTTCACGATGCTTTGGACGGTGCGTTGTTCGGTCTATTGTAGCACAGGGACTACCGTGTGCTTCGGTCTGTGTAGCAGTGCGATGTTTAGCCTTTCAGCGCCGTGTACGATAGGCTTCCGGGGCTCGCGCAGGCTCGGCGAGCAGGTGCGCACGCATGTCTCGCATGAAGGCGAGCACATCGCCCTCGTGGGTGCGCAGTTGGTAGCCGTATTGGCCGTCGAAATAGACGAGCCAGGCGTTCAGTGCCCCGCACCAGAGCACGACCGCGTAGGCGTGAGTGCGCCCGAGAGCCTGGCCTGCACTCGAGGCTGGCTGGGCGAACATCGCGAAGACCTCCAGGTCGTCGTCGGTGGCCGGGCGCACGCCCCCGGGCACGCGCCCATCGGGCAGCTGCAGGCCGGCCGCTTCGAGTGCGTGCTGAAGCGCCTGCTGGAGGGCCGATACGGGTGAGACGGTTCGAGGCATGGACAGGCAGGTTGGAGGGGTCGAGACGGCGTGCGTCCCGAAGGTGGCGTCGCACCTGGCTGGTATAGCAGCGATGTTAGATGGAACTGGACTTTCCGAGGCCTCGGTTCGGGCGCGGATTGCGTGTAAAGAGGCTCGCTATACGGGTCCACGCACTGATGCGTGCCTTTTTGAAGAGCACCCGATGTTCTCCCTCATTATCACCCTCATCGCAGTCGCGCTGGTCGTCATCGTGGCGAGCGCCACCGTCTACTACGGCACCGACACCATGTTCAAGGGTGGCGCGCAGGCCGTGGCGGCTCGCTTGGCCAACGAGACGGTTCAAATCCAGTCTGCGGCCATGGCCTTCTACACCGACAACGCCCGCATGCCGACGACGCTCTCCGAGCTCTACGCCGAGGGCAAGTACCTGAGCGGCCCGCCCGCCGGCTGGACCGACGGTCGCGCGGAGTTCCTCAACGAGTACTACAAGCTCGACGAGGACGCGTGCCTTGCCTACAACAAGCGTCGCGACATTCCCTTCGTGCCGAGCTGCGACGACGAAGTCTACGCAGCCTCGCCGGTGTGCTGCCAGAAGACCGCGGAGAACTGAGCCCAGCCCGCCAGCCCTCCCGCTGCACGCCCCCGACGCCCGGCTCCTGCCGGGCGTTGTCGTTGGAGGGCGTGGCCGCGGCGTGTCGCTAGACCTGTGCAGGACATCGATTCAATCTTCTTACTGAAAGGACACGTGCTGTGAACAGCCTCCGACAAGACTTCCTGCGCATCGAAGCGGGCACGCTGGTCGTGCTCTCCGGCCTTCCCGGCTCGGGCAAGTCCTCGCTCAAGCATCAGCTCACCGGGCTCGCGCCCGAGCAGCTCGCAGCCGCCTGGGTGAGCACCGACGCACTGCGCGAGCAGGTGCTGGGCTCGCTGCAGGACCTGGACGAACGCGGCGCCGCCTTCAAGCGGCTGCACGAGTCGGCCAACGAGTTCATCTATGCGATGGTCTGCGGCATCGTGAAGGCGCGCCTTGCGCACGGCTTCACGACCTTCGTGGACGCCACCAATCTCACCGACGCCGACCGCGCCTCCTGGGTGCAGCTGGCCGAGGACGCGGGCGCCAAGCATCTGGTGCTCATCGTGGACACGCCACTCGAGCAGTGCCTGCAGAACAATCGCGGGCGCGCCAAGCGCGTACCCGAGTCGGTCATCCGCGAGATGCACACTCCGAGCCTGTCGGTTGCGGCGCAAGCCGCGCTGAAGGACGGCAAGGGTGCGGTGCAGGCTGCGCAGGGCTTCATGACGAGCTCGCGCTTCGCGCACGCTCTCGTGAGCCCGGATACCCGCATCGAGGTCGCACCACGCGAGCTCGAGGGCACCGCCTGGGACGTCGTGGGTGACGTGCACGGTCTGCGCGAGGAGCTCCTTGCGCTGCTGGCTCGCGCCGGCTGGTGCTACGAAGACGGCCGGCTGTCGCACCCCGAAGGCCGGCGGCTGCTGTTCCTGGGTGACCTCGTCGACCGCGGCTACGACTCGCTGGGCGTGCTTCGGCTCGTAAAGCGGGCCGTCGAGGACGGCGTGGCGCTGTGCCTGAAGGGCAATCACGAAGTCAAGCTCGTGCGTTTCGTCGAGACGGCGCTTGCCGGCAAGATGGAACGGTGGACATCGTTCGCCAATGCACAGACCGGCATGACGCTCGTCAAGCTAGGCGCTGCGGAACGGGATTCGCTGCTCGCCTTCATGCGCGCGATGCCGCCCTTCGTCGTGAGCCATTCGGCCCGGGACAAGGTGGCGTTCGTGCATGGCGACATCCATCGCTTCGAGCCGCTGGCGACACCCGCCGACGACATGGTCTTCGGACAGTCCGGAACCCGGCGCGGCTTCGACTCGGACGCGGCCTACCAGGCCCGCACCGATGCGGGGCTCAACGCCTACACCGTGGTGCGCGGGCACATCCCGCAAACCTCCCCCCAGGAGAGCATCTTCTCGCTCGAGCGCCACCCCTTCCAAAAGGGCGAGCTCGTGCTGATGCGCCTGGACGAGTACCTGAACGGGCTCGAGCAGGGGCTGGGCCGCCGCGAGGCGTTCGGCCGTTCGCTCGTCACGCAGGCCTGCGACTACGACTTCGAGGACGTCACGCGTCGCACCTGGACGCTGGTGAAGGCCATGGAGGAGCTCGCGAGCCGCAAGCTCGTGCACCGCCAGGTCGACGACACCGGGCTGCTGCGAGTCTACAAGTACTCCAAGCAGACGTTCTGGAACAACAGCTGGGGCGAGTCCGACTGGCTGCTCAAGGCGCGCGGCCTCGTGCTGGACGTCTCGGGCGCCATCGTGTCGCATCCGTTCGACAAGGTCTTCAACTACGGCGAGAACGGCGCAGGCCGGGACATCCCGGATGCCGAGACCGTCGTGGTGACCGACAAGCTGAACGGCTTCCTGGGCATCGTGAGCGCGCATCCGGTCAAGCGGGGCGAGCTGCTGGTGCACACCCAGGGCGGCTTCGGCGGGCCGTTCGTCGAGTACATCCGGGCCTACCTGGATGCAAAGGCGACCGGGCTCATCTGCCGGTTCCTCGCCCGAAACGACGTCACGCTGATGTTCGAAGTGCTCCACCCGGAGGACCCGCACATCATCCAGTACGCCCCCGAAATGATGGGCCTGCACCTCATCGGGGTGCGCGGCAAGTCGCTGGAGGACACGGCCTGGACCGAAGACCGCGTGGACGAGGCGGCCCGTGAGATGCAGCTGCGTCGGCCCACCTGGTGGCGCTCGAGCTTCGCCGAGGCCAAGCGCCTGGTGAAGGACGCTCGGACCGAAGGCGTGATGGTGCGGCGCGACGACGCTCGCCAGGACACCCTGGTGAAGATGAAGTCGCCCTACTACCTGACCACGAAGTTCCTCGGCCGGCTGTCGAAGTCGCGCGTTGCGCACCTCTACGGCAATCCGGCGAACTTCAAGCAGACCATCGACGAGGAGTTCTACCCCATCGTCGATGCGCTGGTCGCCCAGGTTCCCAAGGACCAGTTCCTCGAGCTGTCCGACGATGCGCGCGTGCCTCTGGTACGCCGTCTCATCGACGAAATGATGTGACGGGCCTGCCCCGGCCTCGCCTTGCGCGAGGCCCGGGGTCTCCCGTTCGACACTGCTTCCGCGCCCTGGACCCTGTCCGGGGCGCTTTTTTTCATCGCGTTCGTAGCGCCTCGCTACACCCCTCGAGGACACATTCCACACTGAAAGGACCCTTCGATGACCCTCCCCACCCCCTGCGAAGCCCCGGCTGCCCGCACCGGCATCACGCTCACCCGCTGGAACCGTCACGGCGACCATCCGGCCGTCCTGCCCTACGGTGAGTCGACGCTGGAGCACTTTCCGGCCTACGCCGCCTGCGGTGTCGTGGAGCGCAACTTCAGCTACCAGCACGTCGCACCGGGCTTCTGGCTCGTCACCGTGACGCTCGAGGGCCGCTCGGAGACGCTCGTGGCCAAGCCCGGCGAACTGGAGCGGCTGCTCGATGCGCTCGGCTGCACCGCACTGGAGCTCGCATGAACGAGCCGGTGCTGAGTCTCGCCGAGACCCGAGCCCGCCTGGTGCCCGGAGCCATCGTGCTCTGGCCCTATCGGGACAACGTCGAAGAAGGCACCGTGCTCTTCGTGCGCGGCGACCAGGTCGACCTCATCTGGCTCGAGGGCTACAAGAGCCGCAACGACACCGTGACCGTCTCCGAAGTGCTGTCGGTGCACGATGCGTCGGCCCCGCAAGTCGAGCTCTTTCCGTTCTCGGGCAAGGGCTGGCTCACCGACGCCGGCGTGGCCTGGCAACAGGCCCACCCCCGCCCCTGACTCCCCCGTGATTCCACGAACCCGCCCTGCAGCAATGCCGGGCGGGTTTTCCGTATCTGTCGAGCGTGCCAGGCGCGCGGCCATCCTGCGACGCTAAAGCCTGCGCCCTACAGGAGACATGCGCTCCCGTCTTCACCAGCCGCTGCACCCCGACATGGGCACCGTCGTGCTCGATGCGTTGCGCTCGCGCGCGGAGCTTCCGCCCTCCGGTGTGCTGGCCGGCCAGGCCGTTGCCAGCGCGCTCGAGGACTGCTTCGGCCGAGGCGGCGGGGTCTACAACGACATCGACGTCTTTCGACAACTTCCGCACCGGGCTCCCAGCCGGGAGCGTGAAGACCGCATCGCGCCCACGCTGTCGATGTGCGCGCTCGCCGTCTCGCGGATGCCCGAGAAGGATGCCGAGGACTACGACCACCTCAAGCTCGTGCCCACGCTCGTCACGCATGAGACATATCGTATCGAGCGCGCGGTGCGACGCGACGCGCTGAACGTCGTGCTCTATCGGGCAAGCGGCATTCCGAACGCCGAGCCGCTGCGGGTGCTGAGGGGCTTCGACCTCAACTGCGTGAGAGTCGGCGTGGACTTGCAGACGCGCAGGCTCGTCTGGACGCCCGACTACGAGGCGTTCCTCAGAACCTCCGAGTTGCGGCTGTGCGCTGCGCACACGCCGTTCCACAGCCTGCTGCGGCTGCTCAAGAAGCGCGAAGAGCTCGCGGACGTCACGCTCCCACTGGAGGCAAGCCTCGCGCTGGCGGCGCTCATGGCCCAGCCCGAACATCGACGAGCACTGCAGGAGCGTCGGACGGCCACCTTCTGGTACGGCTCGAAGTACCAGGCCCTGGCGCGGTCCTTCCGCGCCTCGCTCGGCTCGACCTTTCGACTCGAGACGCACCTGCTGCGCAAGGGCGAGCGGGGTGCCCTCGTGCGGGGTGCGGGCGACGAGACCTCGAACGCGGCCCTCTTCGGCACACTCGTGCCTCGCAGCCCGCCCGACGCGTCCCCTGAACGTCCGTTGCCGGCGCTTTCGGAGAATCCCCGTCTCGATGTTCATCGGCTTCCCGGACTGGTCTATCGGGCCTTCGAGGCTCCCTCTAAGCGCTCCCGTGTCGCGGTTAGTGGATGGTCGACGCTGACCCGCCCGGGTAGCTGGAGTGCACCTTTCGCGGCACTCGGGGCAGACCGCTATTTCGAGGGATGGCGCGCACGGGATTCCATCGCCCGGCTGCAGCAGGGGCTCCAGGACGCACCCGTCGAACTCATGCTGCACCGCAGCGCCCGAGAACAGCTGGGCCTGCTTCAGCTGGTGCGCGAGACAGTACGGGCAAGCGGTGCTCCGGACAGGCCTCATCTAGAACGGGCAACGCTCGCTGAGCTCGCGACGCAGCCGGGCCTCGCGCCCGGGCAGGCCTGCGAACAGGTGCTGCGGCTCGAGCGCGGCCAGCGGCTGTCCCGGATGGCCGCTTCCTTCGAGGTGCGCGAGTCCGTCTGGCGCACCCACCTCGCGCACCCCTCGGCCACGCTGCACCGCCTGGATTCGATGCGAGAGGCTCGGGAGTTCGCCTACCGACACGGTTGGACTACGCTGCTCGAAGAGGTCCCACTGCTGAGCGGGCTGGTGCTGGCAGGCGCAGGCGCCCGGCATCCGCGCGACGTGGCCGTGCTGTGCTTCGAGACAGACACTGCCCGAACGGGGCTCGAGTGGCGCTTCAGGGTGTTTCGCCGGACAAGGATGCCTGCGGTGCTCGTGGAGGCCTGGCTCGGCGCTGTGCTCGCGCTCTTCGAGGACGCCCGCGCGCAGGGCGCCGTGCTGCCCTTCTCAGCCACGAGGCGCTGATGGCCCGCCTGGACCGCCGAATCGTCGTCGCGCACCCCGCCTGGGCCTTGAACCTGGCCACCTGCCCAGGGCTGCCCGACGCGCCGACCGAAGCCGAAGCCTTGCTCGAGCTGAAGGCCCGCGGCCGCAGCTGCCTGCACAAGAGTTTCTGGGGCGTCGTGGACCATGCGGTCGAAGTTCTCTACGTCACGTGGGCTGAATCGGTGCTGCGCGGGCGTAGCCCGCATCACACGCTCAACTACGACCGCCGCCTCGCGAGCCCCGTGCACCGGGTGCTGTGGTGCGGCGAACCGGTAGCGGTGATGGAGCTCGAGCGACCCTGGCCGCTTGCCGAGCAGGCCCAGACCTGGGCGCAGACACCCGATGCACCGCATCACCGCTGGCTGCTGGCGCGCTACGAACAGGCGCTCGCCGACACGGCGGTCGTCAAGACTCGCGCCGCACGGGTGGACGCCCCCGATGGGCGTCGCCTGTCGCTCGTGGACCATCTCACCGAGACGTTCGGCCCGCCCTGAGCGGCTCCGCGGCGTGGCGTACAGGCCAAAAAGTGAGCCCGCGAAAAGCGGGCTCGGGTCAATCATCCGATTGTGGGAGTGTCGGTTCCTTGGGCGCGAACAGTTTCCGGAGGCTCAGCCCCAGGATGACTGCCGCTGCCGTCAGAACAAAGATGTCGGCGGGTGTCATGGCCTTGAATTTCGGGCGAGCCCGAAGAAATGATGCCGCGGCGACGGGACTCGCTGCGTCGGGAAACCCGACGGCGGACCTTGATTCGCAGGACTGCCGAAACAGTCCAGAGCGAAACGGCCAGCGCAAGCAGCAGCCACGAAACCCACGGCGAAACGACTAAAGCCTGCGCCTCGATACCCACGACCTTCAGCAGCGTTGCTGCCGGCAGGTGCGCGGGTGCCTTGTGCAGGTACGACAATGCCCACAATGCCCACATCGCATACGAACCCTTCTTCAGGTCGTCTGCGATGTCCTTCCGGACCTCGGAAAAGTCCAGTCGGCGGATGAAGGACCACGATGCGGCGATGACTCGCTTGAGCATGGTGTCTCCTCCTATTGTGGTTGTTGAAACCCCGTCGTTGTCCTCGCAGCTTGACGCCCGCGATGACGACACGGGCGTGTTCGACGCAGCAACTGCGGCGTCTTGACAGGTATAGGGAGCGGCGCGGGGCCGCTATGCACAGAACAAAACACGGTCGCTGGACTCCCAGTCGAGCCCCTCTGTTCTTCTCACGCATGAATTTCCTTTCTTACGACGCCTTGACGCTCTACTGGTCGGGCAGTTTTCTCGCCGCCAACGCCCTCATCGGAATGAACCTGGTGGGCGCGCTGCTGCTCGGGATGCTGGTGGGCTACGAACGCTCCTATCAGGGGCGTGCCGCCGGAATGAGAACCTATGGCCTCGTGTGCATGGCCTCCACGGCGTTGACCGTGTTCGTGGGCTTTCCGAGCTTCTGGTACGGTGGCCAGGTCCAGGGCACCCTGCCCGACCCGACACGCGTGGTGCAGGGCATCGTCACCGGCATCGGCTTTCTGTGCGGGGGCGTCATCGTCAAGGACGGCATGAGCATCCGGGGGCTGACCACGGCGGCCTCCATCTGGGCGGCCGCTGCCATCGGCGTGCTGCTGGGGGTGGGCTTCTATGGCGCCGCGCTCATCCTGGCGCTCCTGTCGACAGCGTCGATGTCGCTGCTGCGAAGGCTCGAAGAGCGCCTGCCCTCGCGCTCGACGCTCGGCGTGATGCTCACGTTTCGCGCCGACTACTCCCCGAAGCTCGACGTGCTCAATCGCGCTGCCGCCGAGCGGGGTTATCAGCTGCTGCGCGACTCGCTCAGCATCACGCTCGAGAATGGCCACGCCATCTGGCGCTTTGTGGCGCTGGCCCAGGACCGAGAACGTGTCGTCTCTCCCGCGCAGCTCGCCGAAGAGCTCACCGCGTTCGACGGCGTGGTCGCCTTCCACATCGAACAGGCCCGGAACTGAGCACCGCTCCGCCCCTCGGGCAGACCGGTCCGGACAGGCCGGCCTCCCCGTCGAGCTGGCTACACGTGGCAGGCAGCTTCTGCCTGCAACAGGACATTTCGCCATGCAATCCGACACGCTCACGCACAGCCCGGCCTGGTTCGACCAGTGCTTCGGCGACGTCGACGTTCCGCCCGACCTGCGGGCCACGAGCGAAGCGCTGTGCCGGCGCTTCCTCATCAAGGGCATCTGCGACCCGATGTACATCGCCAACGTGCTGGCGGCAGAACTCGGTCGCGGTGACGGACAAGGCCAGTTCCACGCGGCCGATTCGGACGCACGCGATGGCTTCAGCGCCCGGTTCTACCGTGCGGTCTCCCGCCTCGTGCACGCCTACGGCAGCTGCATCGGCAACGAGCAGGACCAGGTGAGCCCGCTGCTGCGCGAGCACCTGAACCCTGCCGGCGCGCTGCGCTGACGTTCAACGCGGTTCTGCACGACTTACCTCCTTCAAGGAGCCTCGCCTCGCGAGGCTCCTTTTTCGTGGGGGGCCCGCTCGAAGGTGCCCCCTTAAGCGTACCGCCCACAAAAGAGCGCCCCGGCATGCCGGGGCGCTTGAAGGGTCGGTCTCCGAGTGGGCCGTGCCTGGCCCGACATTCAGCTCAGTAGCTCGAACGCATCGGCCATGGGCTGCACCGTGCGCTTGGCCGGCGTAGCGGCCCCGTCCAGCGGCAGCACGTCCAGCTCGAGCGCAAGCCGAGCATGCGGTTGGCCTGCAATGCAGACCGGTCGAGCGGCAACGAGCACGAAGGGCATGACATCGTCGACGAGCCTGAACACCTGGTCCTGGCGAACGCCGTAGCTCTCGAGGAGATGCTCGAGCGCAAGCCGAGCAGCCGCCGCCCCGCACGGGCCGGGGTGTTCCAGGTCGATGGCCGCGGCCATCGCGTCCAGCCGTTCGAGCTCCGCCAGCCCGAATCCGAAGCTCACCTCCGTCGTGCGGGGCGAGCTGCGGGCCGCACGCATCTGGAGCGCGAGCTCCAGGTATCCGCCGGAGGGGTCCGCTGCGGTCACCCGCACCCCCTCCAGGACGCCGACGCCGAACGCATCGCATCGCATGGGACCGCCGATGCGCAGGCCGAGCCAGCGCGACAGCGCCCGTTCGATGTCGGGGTTGCGGTGGTCCAGCCGTCCTTCCGAGGGCCGCCCGGTCTGTGCGAGCTGATGCGCGTAGTCGGCGACATAGCTGATGAACTGCGCGGGCGTGCGCCCGACGCTGTAGTCGAAGGGGTGCTTCATGAGGGGTCTGGAATCGTGGGTGGGTCCTGCCCTGGTGTAGCCAGCCCCGCTCGCGCGGGGCTGAGCACGCTCTTATGAAAGCGCCCCCTTGCGCTCGATGCGAAAGGGGGCGTGAAGGATGGGTGCAGGAGAGTCGCGTCGGTCAGGGCGCGGGCTTCCGGGCACCGGCGAGTCGTTGACTCGCCCGTTCGATGGCCAGTTTGAGCAGGGGCTGCATCACCTCGCGCACGAAGAACGGCGAGAAAAGCATCTTGGGCAGTGCCTGAGCGCAGTCGGAGACGGCTTCGGGCAGCTGCGCGATGGTCTCCAGCGGCTCGCCCAGCGATTCGGTGACCGCATAGAGCGAGCTCACGGTGCGGGTTCCCGAAGGCAGCGTTGTCAGCCGCGCCTCGAAGAAGACGCCCGGAAGCGCCGCCAGCTCGAAGACCGCCTTGGCGGTTCGTGCGCTGTTCAGTTCGTCGGCAATACCGAGTTGGGTGTACATCTCGAGTCCTCGGGTCAGCTGAGCGCCTTCAAGCGCTTGCCTTCGGCTTCGGCCGCCATCAGCAGCGTGTTGGAGAGCCGGTCGCCCGATTCGCCTTCGACCAGGTCGCCCCAGACGCTGGTGACGAGCTGGCCGTTCTTGAGCGTGCGAACGCGCATCGAGCTGGCGATGACCTTGAGGGTCTCGCGCCCGTCGGCGTCCACCAACGCCACGATGCTTTCGGGCAGAACGCCCAGCACCGTCTGGAAAAACCGTTCGGTTTCACCCGTGGTGTGGGTTTTCAGGGCCTCCTGCCGTGCGCGCAGCTCGCGCAGCTCGGCCTCGGCCTCCTCCACGAACTTCTTGGAGCGCAGCTTCTCGCGGCGCTTTTCGGCATCGCGCAGGCGGGCTTCGACGCCTTCCAGTTCGCGAAGCTTCGCTTCGATGTCGCAGGCCCAGCTACGGGCGCCTTCGTCATACATGGTGTCAGAGTCCTTGTTGAATGGTCTGTGCGAGTCGTTCGCAGTGCGCCTGGATGTCCTCGGACATCGCAAGGCGCACCGCCCCGGTCATGTCGTCGGCCGCGCAGACGAAGTCGTGCCGAATCTCGGGCAGCTCAGGGCGTGCACGGTGATAGGCGTGCCACGTCACGCAGACGCTTGCCGAACCATCCGAGTCGCGCCGTGGCTCGACTTCGAGTTCGGCAAGCCAGCCTTCGTGCAGCTGCACGAAGGACCAGCGGTCGCGGTTGCCGACCAGGGCAGTGTTGAGCCGCCAGGCAGGGTGCTGCGGTTCAGGGGCATCGAAGGGCTGTGCCTCGAAGCCCGGCGAGATGCGGTAGGCCTCGACTGACCAGCCCCTGCGCGTGCGGCAGACCAGGCCGGTTCGGCTGACGCGCGAGTCCAGCCCGAGCGCCTCGCAACGCTGCAGGTGCTCGGCCGTCGTGCCGCTCACGAGGAAGTCGCCCGCCTGCGGCAGCACCTCGCGCAGTTGCGCGAAGCGCTCGCAGGCGTCTTTAGCGCCGGTGGGCGGTGCCTGAAGAAAGCGGTTGGAAAGATGCGGCTCGATGGCCGACCAGATGCCGCCGAAGGAGAGCTCCCGACGGCTTACCAGATACAGCCCATCCAGGCAGTAGCTGTCGGCTCCGCACAGTTGCAGATGGAACGCTTGCATAGTCTTGGGAAATGAAAGTGGCCTTCAAGCGTGTAGCGAACCGTCGCGTGCAGACTCGCCAAACGACCGACGACCTCGCATGGCGAGGTCGCGGTGGGGGAGCGCCGCAACAGGCGGCGAGGCGCGAGCGTGTGCTACTTGAACCAGGTCAGCGCCCGGCTCACGCCCATCGACTGCCCGAAGGCGTCGTTCACGCGAATCGTGACGGTGCCGCTCGTCGCCCACATCGGCCACGTGACCTTGAGCGAGCAGCTCGCACCGGGCTGCATCGTGATTTCCATGGAGCCCGACGTCGAGGTACCCGTGCACGAGGCGGCATCGGCGATGGCGAGGTAGCCGCCCTGGACGGCGAGCTTGCCGGCGCCCGCCCCGGTGTTGCTGGCCTGGAACACATACTGACCGGTGGAGCCGGTAAGGGGCCCCAGGGCCACGGTTGCGGGCATGCCGAAGACGACGTCCGGCCCCGAGTACCCGTAGAAGACCATCCCGATGAGGTCCTCGCCGAGCGTATGACGCACTCGGAAGAGCACCTTGTTCGGACCCGCCTTCTGCACGGTGTATCGGGGGTAGGCGTAGCAAGCGACGTTAGCCCCGTTCCAGCTGGGCGCCGGAGAGGCTCCTGCCTGGAAGCAGTTCGGATAGTCCTTGGCCGAGGTATCGATGACCAGCCCCGGGGTGAGCGATTCAACCGACAGCACGGTGCGGGCACCGCCGGAGAGATTGAGCACGTAGGCGGACCCTGGCGTAACCGAGCCCACCCGGGTTCCGTCGAGCTGCCCATCGCCGTTGTTGTCGTAGGTGTACCAGTCGTTCACGTAGCCGTCGGTCTTCGGATACCACGTGGGCCAGCTGTAGTAGCTCGAAGACGGAACCGCCTCCAAGCCCAGACCTGTGAGCAAGACGGTGGTCGGGCTCGACGCGAAGTCCCCGGCAAGGGACAGCGAGGCCGAGAATGCTCCGGCGACGGCCGGAGAGAAGGCCACCCCCACGACGCACGACTCGGTCATCTGGAGCACCCCCGGGCAGTTGCTGGTACTCGTGAACGCGCCGTCACCGCTCAGCGACGGGGGAGGCGAGAACGTCAGGGGCGCCGCGCCATCGTTGGTGAGCAACACCTGCTTCGTCTGGCCGGAACCGAGAGCCGTCGCGCTGAATTCGAGCGAAGCGCTCGACAGCGACAAGGACGGCTTGGGCAGGGCTGTCTTGACCGCCCGCGTGCCCGAGAGCAGTTGGCGATATTCATAGGCGTAGGCCTGCTGTGCCAGGGCGCAGGTGGCCGCCAGCATCAGGCTCAAGCGAAGGAGGCGCGTCATCGAAGTGCTTTCACTGACCGCAAAAGGCGAAGGGGTGCCGCGGCCGGTACGACCTGTAGCGAGCGCGGGCAAAAAAGAGCCCGCCAGGCGTGAGCCTCGCGGGCAAAGTCCGGCGCAACGAGCCCACCGGAGATAGAGGAGAACCAACTCGAAAGACCGACACCGTCCGCGAGTCACAGCTTCTAGCCAGCGGTTTTATACGGGCCTGCGACGTCGTGTCTCGCGCGAACAGGGTGTTGCTATACGAAGCACTGAGGGTGGAGAGCCGCGAGGCGGCTCTTCTTTGCGGGCGGCGTCTCTTCGAGGCCCTGCCCGCTTTTTTTTACGCCCGACGCCGAATCGATTTTCGCGCACTACGCGCCTGCACCACGGAACGAGCGCGCAATCGCGGACCGCGACGTCGCTCAGGCTTTTTTCACGCCCTGGAAGATGCTCATCGCACTCGCGATGACGGAGCCGGGGTTGCCCATGTCGGCAGGAACCACGATGGTGTTGCCCGCCTTGGCGATGTTGGCGAACGCATCGACGTAGCGCTCGGCGACCTTCAGCTGCACGGCCGCCTCGCCGCCTTCCTTGGTCGTTGCGGCAGCAATCTTTGCGATGGCCTCCGAGGTCGCCTCGGCGACCGCCAGAATGGCGGCGGCTTCGCCCTGAGCGCGGTTGATGGCGGCGGTCTTCTCGCCCTCGGACTGCGCGATGGCCGCAGACTTCTGACCCTCGGCGAGGTTCACCTCCTCGATGCGCTGGCCCTCGGAGCGGGCGATACGGGCGCGCTTCTCGCGCTCAGCAGTGAGCTGCATCTCCATCGCCTTCAGCACGTTGTCGGGGGGGTGATGTCCTTCACCTCGTAGCGGAGCACCTTCACGCCCCAGTTGGTCGCAGCCTCATCCAGTGCGCTCACGACCGCGGTGTTGATGGCGGCTCGCTCCTCGAGCAGCTTGTCCAGCTCGCGCTGGCCGACTTCGGAGCGCAGCGTGGTCTTGGACAGCATCTCGATGGCCGTCTCGAAGTTCGAGGTGCCATAGGCGGCCTGGGACGGATTGGTCACCTGGTAGTACAACACGCCGTCGATGGTGACGGTCACGTTGTCCTTCGTGATGGCCGCCTTCGGGTCCGTGTCCATCGGGATTTCCTGCAGCGGCACCTTGTAGGCCACGCGGTCGACGAACGGAATCAGCACGTGAAAGCCGGCTTCGAGCACGGCGTGAAACTTGCCCAGCCGCTCGACGATGTAGGCCGACTGCTGGGGAACGATGCGGATGCACTTGATGACGGCGGTGACGGCGACCGCGACGAACACCAGCGCGATGAGGGTACCGAAGATGGAAAAGGACCTTGGCTATTCGGATTTTCGTGTGGAATGTCTTGCAGCAAGCTAAAGAAAATGTGCTACAAGCAGTCTGAGCTTCATCGTCTCTGAATGCCCGAAGTCCTACTGCCTCGCGCCTACTGCTACAAGCTTGCTCCGGAAATGAACCGGGGTAAGCGAGCGGCGCTCGAAGCAGTCCAGGCCGAGTGGACGCGCACGCTTCCTCAAGCGTTCGACTGGTTCTGGCAGCCCTTCCTGCGAGGCGGTCAACTCCCGCGCAACCCCGCACGTTCGGGCCCTACCTCGACCTTTCCTACCACCGCGCTCGTCACGTCCCAGAAGGACCTGATGGCCGGCGCCCTCGAGGGCCAGGCCAAGAGCTGGGCCTCAAACCTCAAGAAGCGCATCGCGCGCGCCGTGATGTCGAGCCCGGCGCTCGCTGCGAACCCTGGCCTGCGTCGGCAGCTGCTGTGGGTCAACGCGATGCGCGCCTGGCTCTTGCCGTATCCGAAGCAGCTCGAGTTGCTTCGCGCGCAGCCCAGGAAGGACAACGCACTTCTCGAGCTGTCTCCTGCGGCAGCCCGGTGGATGCGGAAACTCGTTCGCCGGTATATCGAGACGCACCGGCTTCCGGACCCGATGCAGCTGCCGCTGCAGGTGAACCAGCTCTCCGCCACGCTCGCCCACCGCCAGAAGACCAAAGCCTTCTGGGCCGACCGGTGGCTGCGGATGTCGACGCTCGGCCGCGGCAAGCGCATCGAGTTGCCGGTGATGGCGAACCCCTTCGTCGATGCGAAAGGTGGGCGGCTCGCCACCACCTTCTCGCTGATTCAGCGAGAAGGAGACTGGTACCTGCTCGGGACGCGGTATCTGACGCCCACGCCCTGGCCCGAGCACCGCACCGAGGTGCTCGCCATCGACCTGGGGCTTCGCAACCTGATGGTGAGCTCGGAAGGCGACGTCTACGGACGAAACTTTCTGGACGAGCTCAAGCGCCGCGACGCCCATCTCCTCAAGCTTCAGCAGGGGCTCCAGGGCGCAGGCATCCGGCGCTTGTCGGAGTGCCGCCGGTACCGCCTCTTCGTGGCCCGACTGCGAGGGTGGCTGAAGACCACGCTCCAGTCGGCGCTTGCGCGCCTGCTGGAGCTGCGCCGCCCGAAGAAGGTCGTCATCGAAGACCTCCTCTTCTCAGGCCAACGCGGTG
>JACCDU010222979.1_pt1 | contig 72377 bp, 69 predicted proteins | sample 7446081 | NCBI WGS metagenome assembly JACCDU01 (sample SAMN15323447, study PRJNA562643) | freshwater metagenome | isolation source: river surface water | place: USA:Blue River Watershed | collected 2017-08-17 | reverse complement strand
TCGGTGATGGGTGTGGCGGCAAGATTTGTCGGTGTCCGGAGTGCGGCTCAATTCCACTTAAATCTCAGGACACTGATGCTCTTGTGCTTAACGAAGATTGGTTGCGTCTGAAATTGCGTATGGCTCTGGAAATTGACAGTCGGGATGGCGTTGACCAGATTGGAAAGGACATCTGGCGCTTGGGAGAATCGCGGCGCGCCCCCGTTATCTTGGCTCGAAGCTTAAGTGACTTGGCACATAACCCAGGGTTGCTTGAAAGTTATCGTGTTCGAGATGCAGGGTTGCGGGTGATAACACCTCGATCTTTGGGGCAAATGGCTTATCCATTTGCTGAAGGTATTGAATGGTTAGTGCTGGAAGATCGGTTTGCTTTTTACGGTGGTGCAATTTCATTTATCGAACCTGCGGGTCGACGACCTACAGAATCACCCAACGCAAGCGCTGATGTATCTTACGGTCCCTTTGCACACGACTTTAGGTCCGTCGTACTTTCTGAGTATGGCCACATCAATCTTACTGAAGCTCAGGCCGCTGTGTTCTCAGCGCTTTGGTCATTCAAAGGTGAACCTATGCGTGCCGAGAGGATCATGGCAAAGGCCGGGCTCAAGAGCGAAAAACCCATTGATGTATTCAAGGTAAAGACTCGTGACAAAGATAAACCTGGGGTAGATTTTCCGATGAAGGCTTATAAAGAATTGGTTTTCACGCAAAGGCGCGAAGGACTATATGCAATGTCTTGTGCTTTAGGTCAATAAAACACGAGGAGCTGGCATGACCTTTAACTCTGGCATATGCCGCCATGTCATCAGCTCAGCCGCTTGTCCCGGCTCCGCGCTGAGCCATTTATCGTGAAGATCAGGTGAAATGATTACAGGCGTTCTTTTTTCATCATCAGGCTTATGAAACTGATTCATAACGGGATGCTCATTAGCATTGACTGTAAGCATCGAGAAGCTAACTACTAGCTCACCCGTAGCTGGATCCGTCCAGCGATCCCAAAGACAGGCAATTCCAAATGGCTCAGCGGATGCTAGTTCAATCTTCCAGCGCACAGCTTTGCCAGATTCGTAGTTTGGTTCATAAAAGTTATCAACTAATACAAGGCCATATTGCCGATGTTTCCATGCTGAACGGTAGCTGGGTTTTTCCGCCGCAGTTTCGCTTCGAGCGTTGTAAGTATGCCGACTTATCTTGTCGTCTTTTGCCCAAGAGGGGATAAGTCCGAATCGAGCAAGTCCACAGGCTACTCGATCAGTCTGATGACTTTTAACGACTAGTGGGGCTGCAAAGCCTCGGTAAGACTCGACAGGAAAGCCTGAGGGCAGGGATACATCAAAATTATGCTTGACCCAATCTGCGCGGTTTGTTGGTGTGAAATTTGTGCACATAATTAACTAATGACTGAAATCGCCATTGATATACTAAGGTCAACATTGAAAAAAATTAATGGAGACTTGAATTGATTGTTTCAAATAACTTTGCAATTGTAGATTTAGAAACAACCGGTCTTTCCATTCAGCGGCACCACAGAATTATTGAGATTGGAGTTGTTATAGCCAATTCATCAGGCGAGATAATTGATGAGTGGGAAACCTTAATTAACCCAGAGCGTGAAATAGATGGAACAGAAATCCATGGTCTAAAAAACGCTGATTTATTTAATGCACCCACCTTCAAAACTATTGCAGGTGACCTTAAAGAACTGTTGGCAGGGAAGATTTTAGTAGCACATAACTTATCGTTTGATGCCACCTTTCTCGCCGAAGAATTTCGTCGAATCAACTATTCAACTCCCATAGGCCCATTATTTGGCTTATGCACCATGCAGTTAGCTGCTCAATTTTTTAATAATTCCTCAAGAAGCCTAGCTGCTTGTTGTCAAAACATTGGCTATCAAATTGGTCATGCCCATGCTGCATTGGATGATGCAAGAGCTTCGGCCAATCTATTGAAATATTATTTGGAAAAATCACCAAAACTATTGGATGATTGGCAAGAGCTTGTTGATGCATCCATTGACTTTCAGTGGAAAGAGCTTGAAAAAATTCCCCATACATTTGTGACTAGGACTGTCAAAAAGGAACAGGCGCTGAGTCACTTCCTGCAAAGACTTGCCATTCGCTCGCCGAGAAGTAATCTATATCCTGAGGCCAATAGTTACCTAGAGGTGCTAGACCGAGCGTTGATCGATGAATATTTAAGCAATCATGAGATTGAAGAGCTAATTGAGATCGCGAATTCTATAGGTCTTTCACGAGAAGAGGCTCATCTCTTGCACAAGGATTACTTGCGTGGGTTGGTTAGGATAGCGCTAGAGGATGGAACTATAAATGAGGATGAACGCATGCATCTTGCGGGCGTTGCAAAATGCCTCAATATTAGTCAGGTCGAATATGAAGCAGCCTTAGAAAATGGTGCAAATATCGATGCCCCTTCGATAGATAGCTTTAGGCTTAAAGTGGGAGATGTCGTTGTTTTTACTGGAGAGGCAGAGGGCTTTGATAGAGATGGGCTGACTTATCAAGGAAAAGTGTTAGGGCTGAAGATCACTGGTTCAGTTAGTAAAAAAACTAATCTAGTGGTTTCTGAAGATCCAGATAGTTTGAGTGGCAAGGCTAGAAGAGCGCGAGAATTACATATTCCCATTGTGGATTACAAAACCTACTTTGAATTGCTTAACCGATTGATTTAGCAATTAAATTTTTAAATTTATCTTTTGGCTCAAATTTATAGCCACACTTCCTGGAATTGACTAATTGCTCGCATCTAGCAGGGCTATTTCTCCAGATTTTTCCGGATTCGATAGCGTTGCAATTTGGACAAATTTGCCTCCATCCATCGTAGATACCTTCCACACGATATCTGGCAAATTTAATGAGATTGACTACAAGGTCAACCTGCTTCTCATGAATATAGGGATCCCACGGAGAAGGAGTCTCTATTCCTAATTGATTATCACGCATCCAATAAGTCCTACTCCATGAGGATGGTTCGATAACATCTTTAGCGACGATACTTGTTGAGTATGTAACCGAATAACGATCATCCGGAGAGATAAGGCCAATCTCCTGATCCTTATTGCTCAGAATTTCAGCAATCGCGTTTCTCAATTCCAACATATTCACCCTGCATTTATTGTTAATCAGGTTCAGTTATTTTATTTTGGGTCTTGAAGGGTAATCCTACCCATTTTAAGGGGCGATCAAAGCATAATCTATGCAGCATCGGTTGGCCGATGTTTTAGCTTTTCTGAGAATATTATCCAGACACTGTTGGATACTTCGTATAAGTCTAACGCTGTTCGTATCGTTATGCGGCTGTTGGACTCCTGTTTTGTACTTCAGAGCAAGCGAGACTCATATGAATCACGTCATGACAATGTGTTTAAGAGTCCTAATTCTTTCTGGCTATTTTAATTTCTGATTTTGTTAAGGTCGATCTGATTTTATTGTTTATGCTTTAAGCTATGTTTGCTAGGTGTTGCTCGCTACCACTTTAGGGGAAATAACACATTGAGCTATGTAAGTTGGCACTCTTATTTCGTTCCTAATTTTCGGATTGAGCCGTATCAATGAGTTAGTCCGTACGGTGGTAATCGACTATATGTCGTGAAAGACTGATGACAAAACGTAGATGAATTGTTTCTTAAATTATTGCGATTAAAGGAATGGCTATGTCTCCATTGTCTGTTTGGATGATATCGGGTTTGTTGATTGCAGAATTGTTTGTAATTCTGGGTGGATTTGTTGTGATCGCGCTGGATTACAGTTCATGGCTAAATGGTGAACTCAAGGTTGTCGCAATTTGTATTTTGTTTGGCTCACTAGGTGGTGTGATTTATTGTCTTAGGGGCGTCTACATCAATGCATGCGTTCGAAAGCAATGGGATGTCGGTTGGTTGCCATGGTATGTGCTCAGGCCAGTTGTTAGCTCGGTGCTTGGTGGTATCAGCTATTTGTTTGTCAAATCTGGACTTTTGTTGTTAGGCGCAACTCAAGATCATACGGGAAGCCAGCTTGGAGTTTGGGCTATGTCCTTTATCGCTGGTCTTAACGTTGATCGCTTTCTTGCAAAACTTGAAGATATAGGATTGACAGTTTGGGGGGTAGAGCCTTCCCGTCAATCAAAGCCAGATTCGAATGCTGTAACAACTAGTCAACTGAAGGGTTAAGCCAATGGCAACGATCCATTTCCTTAATGTCGGCGAAGGTGATTGCATCTTGATTCAGCACAATAGCGGAAGAGTCTCGATGATTGATATTTCTTGTGGCAATTTGTCAAAGATTTCAGAGTCAAATAACAGTATTAGCAAGTTGATAGGTCTTGGAAATCCATGCGGAAGTGGTAACTACAACATGAAGGGCTATCCGACCAAACCACAGAATTATTTAGTCAATCTCGGAATTGATACGATCTGGCGCTTCATCTTGACTCATCCTGATATGGATCATTTAGATGGCTTCAATGCGCTAATGGATGAGTTTGTAATCAATAACTTTTGGCACTCAGGAGCAGACAAACCCAAACCTGATTTCTGTGGATTCAATGGCTACATGGAGGAAGACTGGGATCGGTATGTAAAAGTGCGTGATGGCAAAGAATCTAGTTTAAGGACGCTCAAAGTACTGGCTGGACAGTCTTTTAAATATGCAAACGAGGACGATAGTGGTAAAGGCGGAGACGGTCTGCAAGTAATAGCCCCGACAAGTCAGTTGGTTGAAGAAGCCAATGAAAGTGAAGACTTTAATGATTGCTCATATGTGATTGTCTATCGAACGGGCGGTTTCAAGATCATTTTCTCTGGTGATTCACATGATTCAACTTGGGAACATATTTTGGAGAACCATCAGCAGGATGTTGCTGATTGTGATGTATTGATTGCACCGCATCATGGTAGAGACTCAGGCCGTTCGTGGGACTTCTTGGATGTATTGAAGCCAAAGTTGACACTTTTTGGGGTTGCTAACTCTGATCACTTGGCATACGACGCTTGGAATAGGCGAGGGCTCGACAAGATAACGAATAACCAAGCTGGTAATGTTGTACTTGATGTTGTAGGTAATCATATGCATGTTTATGTCGAAAATGATGCCTATGCCATGTCTATAAATCAGAGTAATAACATCAGAAATAAGCAGGGATATCGAACTTTGGGCTACCTTGAAACTTAATCGATTATTTTTTAATAATGATCCAGTGGCAGGGCGGGGTGAAAATGAATGTGGAATTTCAGTTAGAAAACCCAGTAGTTAAAGAATGGATGGGAATGAAATGCCAAGCCATAACTTAACTCCCAAAATAAAATGACCAATATCGATTAGGAGTGATTTGAGTGCAATTCAAGGCTCATTGTCTTCACGGTCAATCAGGATTTCCCATCCCCACCTCTGTAAGGCTCTGTACCCAAAAACTCTTATGTCCGTACTTTGGCATCCATAATCGGACGATTCAGGTTTCGTCCTGTCGAAAGGACATGCTGGCAGTTACAAGCTCGTATATGAAAAAGCTCCAGCGCTAACGCTGAGGTTCAGGAATCAAATGGTGGCCCGGCGAACCGTCAGCAAGCCAACGCCAGCTGCACCGAGCAAAGAGGCGCAAGTTCGATTGAAGACAAGTTGCCTTCTAGGCACGGAAAACCAGGATCGAAGGTGGCTGCCAATGTAGGCATAGGCAGCGATTGCTATCCACTCCAAACCCAAGAAAAGTAAACCGAGAATTGCAAACTGTGAGGCTGCAGGTTTAGACAGATCTACGAACTGCGGCAGGAAGGCCGTGAAAATAAGTATGGCTTTGGGATTGCCTGCTGCCACAAGAAACTCTTGTCGAGCAAGCGACAGAATGTTTTTCTTAACCAATGAGCTGTCCATCTTTCCGTCTGTTGTTGGGGAGGCTCGCCACAACTGATAGCCGAGATAGAAGAGATATGCGGCTCCGACTACCTTGATGGCGTAAAACAGCAACAACGAGGCTTGGAGGATTGTTGCCAGCCCCGCTGCCGCAATGGCAATCATGATGATGAATGCCAAGAGTCGTCCAATGCCAGCGACTGTGGCAACCCAAAATCCGTAGCGGGTAGCATTCGACACCGATAGCAGGTTGTTTGGGCCCGGTGCCATGTTGAGGGCAAAGCAAGCGGGGATGAACAGGAATAAAACCTCAAGCGACATGATTTGGTAACACCTCCCCCTAAAACTGCGGTTATTTCCTTGCCTGCTGATTATAAAGTGTCGTTAAACAAGACAACTAATGATCCAAGCGTCCGTAACTAAAGGCTCGATAAACAGGTTTCGTCCTGTCAAAAGGACATTATTTGCAGTTACAAGCCCCAGAAACGAAAAAACCTCAGCGCGAACGCTAGTAGATGACGTCTGGTAATAACAGTATGTCAGTATCTTTAGTGTCGACACCAAACTGAGTAAGTAGGCAATGAACTTGTCCACGATGGTGCGTTTGATGGTTAAAGATATGAGTTACCAGTAGGTCAATAGGTTTTGTGACCTCTTTGCCACGGGTGGTTGTGTAAGTGAGAGTTTCGTTTAACCAATTATCCGTAACTGTTTCAGCCCAGCGAATAAATTTTTGATCCATTGCTTTGCGGGCGATCTTGTATTCTTCCCAATCTGTCCATGCTGAACCAGAATCGTCAAGAGGGGATGCCTTGTAAGGAGTATGGGTCAATCGGTCAAGCCAGATTGAATCAGCCCAAAGCAGGTGGCTCAGTGTTCCTTGTATCGAGCCAAAAAACGCACCAACATCTTTCTGTCGTTGTTCGTTGGTTAGTTCTTCTGCGGCTTCAATAGTATTGATGTTTTGCCATTGGTTGTAGTTGGCAAATGAAGTGACATATTGCGCTGTGATCATTGAATTGTCCCAATAGAAGATTCGTGGTGCGAGTTTGGAACTGTCGTGTAACACGACGCTTGTAATGCAACCGACCCGCAACTAGACGCTTCCAGCCGTTTCTACGACAAGTATGCGAGCCTGTCCTAATGGATGGGCAACATGTTCAGTGCCAACGGATGCGTAAAAAATATCGCCTATATCTAGAATTGTAGATTTCTCTTGTCCATCAACGCGGTATCGCATTTCAACGCGACCGTCTAAAACAACGAACACTTCTTCACCGTCATTGATGTGCCATTTGTAAGGCTGGTCAGTCCAATGTAGGCGTGTAGTGATGCCGTTCATATTGACAATATCCAACGCACCCCATGGGCGATCTGCGGTGAACTCTTTGCTGCGGATGATTTTCATCTTGAGGATTTATTGTTGGTGCTAAAGTCATAGTACCAAGACTAAACGAGCAAGGTGAATAATGCGTTGGATTGTATTTTTCGAGGATACGCCTGAAATGTTGGCGATACGACGTGAGCGAGAGCCTGATCACCTTGCATATTTGCGTAAGCACAGCGATGAGATTCTTTTGGCAGGTGGTTGTCGAGAGGAGCCAGGTCATGCATATGTTGGTGGATTGTGGGTGCTTGATGTACCCAGCAGAGATCGCGTGGTTGAGCTGATTGAGTTAGATCCCTACTACTCGCCTGATCGGCGAAGCTACAAGATACGTACTTGGGGTAAAGCGTTTGATGATTTAGCTGTCACACTCTGATTATTTCAGAGTTCCATAACTAGGCGCTACAGGTTTCGTCCGTTCAAAAGGACACTTTTTGCAGCCCACCGTAGAGATATGGTGGGCTTTTTTTGTTTGTATTTTTATACATTACACATATGAAATACATACGTCACTTAAATTATTTCTTATCGAACATCTCAAATATAACTAATGTCCTTTGGGCTTATATCGGTTCTCCAAGTAATGGTGTGAAGTCAGTATCCTGCTGAATTGCTACGCAACGATTAAGTCGAATAGCTTCTGCAAGCTCGTCATCGTCATAACAAAAGTAAACCTCTCGTTGACAATCACGACAAAATCTTATTTCGGTCGCATGCGTATGTGCAAGCTCATCCCACGAGACTTTGCACTTAAATGCGAATTGGCAATTTCGAATTGTGCTGTTTTTATTCATATAAGTTAGTAATTTTGAATCAAAACATAATCTGGTCCTTTCAAGATCATGTCATTTTGAAATTTTTTTGGATTATTTATACAAGCTGTTGCTGCAAAATTTCTTCTCTCTGCCAACTTAGAAAAAGGCTCATCTGGTTCGCCTCTTTTGTATGCCAAGTAAGCTCCTTCTGCCAATCCCATGCAACTTATTACAGCGATTTCTTTTACTGTCATGCTTGAAAGCGAACGTGGAGTTGACGAAGGAGCATCCTTACAGAACTTAAGTATCGCTTCTTCTGTAATTTTAATCTTATCTCGTTCGATTGGCTTTGCGGCTTTTTCTACTGTTAATTGCATAAATGTTGCTGTCATGGTTTCACAGTATAAATCTGATCCCATTTTGTTTTCTGCTACCGCTTCATTGAAAGGCACATTAAATGAAAGAACAAGAAACATATATATGGCAGTGTTTAGTCTACTGAATTTAAATATTTTCATCATTTGATTTTTAGCTCACTCAGTTCTTGAACATTGAATTTAATGCCTTAACGGGATAGTAATGAAGTCGTCAATTTCAACGGATAAAGATTTGTTGCGAGACTTTCCATCAATTATTTTTAATGATTCTTGACTTTCGTATTCATATGCTTGAGGACGATACAAAAATAGCAATCTGTCTGCATATTTTCCAATAGCCCCTCCTTGCTTAAGATCGGAAAGTATCGGTTGTTTAAATTTCCTATTTTCTAATCGACGACTTAATGTTGTTGTAATCAAAACAGGACAATTAATTTCTTTAGCTAACTTCCTTAGTTCTTTTGATACATCAGTCGCATATATTGATTTATTGGACTGGTTCAAATCTGGTGACATCATTTCAAAGTTATCAACGATCACGACACCCAATTGACCGAAAGACAATAACAAAGTCTGACAACGATTAACAAGGTTTTTGATATTTAAACTTGGCGTATCGTCGACATATATCTGAGCGGACTTTATTTTTCTTTTGATTTCATCCGTTAATTCATTTTCTCTTTCACTGTAATCTGCTGGCTTTTCATTTGAAAGTCGATATTCGATCAAGGTTTTTACAAGTCGCTGAGCATATGTTGCTTTGTCATGTTTCATACTGAAAACAGCAACAGGAAAATTTTGATTAAGCGCAACATCGCCAACAATTACCATTGATACCGCTGTCTTTCCCATTGAAGGACGTGACGCTAATACAATAAGCTCGCCAGCCCGAAATCCACCAATAGCTTCATCAATTTCTGGGAAACCAGTTTTTCTAACTTGTGAATCATGAGTCGATAAATCAAGACAAGCTGATAGGTTTGTAAATGTTGATTCCATATATTCAATCACCCATCGTAGCGTGAACGAGATACATGTTTGCGTTTTCACTGCTCTTGGAAACTACACCCTCGCGCTTAAGCTCTTCAAGCAAATTTAGCGCTGCGTTATGGCCGAGTATGAAATGTCTTTGAAGTAAAGATATCGGGTTCAATATTGAGTTGTCTACTTGCCTATTATTAACGAGAAGTTGAACTGCAAGATTAGTTAAATCGTTGTTATTAGTCATCTCTGTCAGTCGCTGTTATCACTGCCTGTTCAACATATCGAATTGGATTTGATGCACCATGTTTAATGAAAGGAGCAATTGACTTAAGACGTAATCTATTTCGAACTTCAACATTCGCAATTTTTCCTTCAAAGCCCCAGCGTTTCCCATCTTCACTTTGAAACCAATTCTTAACTTCATACACTTCGCGAGTAATACCCTTGTAGGTGGGTACTGCATATTGAATTGTTTGTCTTCTACTGCCGATCACCCAAAATTTTCGAGTTACTTCGTATAGCTCTTCGGCTGATAAATCACTTTTATAGTGCCGATTAATATTGATCAAAATACATTTTTCATCAGGATTTGGATCCAATTCCTCTGTTTCATAAAGGGCAATGATTTCATCTATTGTCTTGATGCCATATTCGCTTGAGTCATAACCACTTTGTATATTGGTGAGTTTCTCTAAACCAATAAGATCTATGATCGCGGCTTCAACTTCCTCTGCTGTTTTGTTATCTAAGCCATGCCGCAAAATGATGTGTTCAACATTTCCACTGCCAATTTCTCTAATACGCTCGTATTTCAAATTTTGTGCATCCTCATTTGAAGTTTGTGCACACGCAATATGATTGAACACTCTGTTGTCCACACCTTTACCCACGTAAAAGATTTCATTGTTCCTTGGGTCACGTAAAAAATATACATAGTGACCAATACGCTCAGTTACGATTTGTGGAAACATTTATATTCCTTTCGATGATTTGATGCGGCATTTAGTCAAGACATGGCAGGAATAAGTGATATTTCGTTACATGTGGACTAATTGTTTACTGCTTAATCTCGTTTCATCCTGATGCAATTCAAGTTAAATGTCAAATTGATAATTTTTTTTATTGCTGGTTATTTTTTACCCACATAGACCATTCGCACCATTTTGTAATCAGACACTGACAGTCTCTTAAAATGTCCTTTCATAAGGACAAAACCTGTTCAAGCTAACCTCTCCGCCGCCATAGTTGCAGACAGCTTGCTGTAATGTCGCTCAATCATCAGCACTGAGTTGCCCATCTGCCGTGCCAGAGTGTGAATGTCTGTGGAATTCTCCAGTAGCTCCAGTGTGGCGTAGGTATGTCGTAGTGAATACAACGTCCTTACCAAGCCAGCACTATCCCGTAGCATTCCCACATCATTCAGCAATCGCTTAAACGCACCATCCAATCTGGCAGGTTGATGTAGGTCACTTGTTCGAAATACCAACTGCGAGCAATTGCTGTTCAATAACTCTTCAAAGCCCATCGCAGCAACGTCACTTTGCCTTGAGTGTAATCGCCGCAACACCGCAACGGCGGCGTGTTTGGCAATGAGCCAACGCCCTCCAGTTTTGCCATTAACCCATATTCGCAAATACCTAACGCCTTTGTCCGTGTGCCAACTGACGTGCTGCCAACGAATCGCCAGTGCTTCAGTGCCGTGCCGCATTCCTGTGTACAGCAACATTTCCACATAATCTCGTACGAGTGGTCTTGTTATTTTTTCGATTGCTAATCTACCTTGCCCAGTCCATTCAGGCATTGCTGCCAATAACTGATCAATCTCAGCACGAGTGAATGCTGAACGAGCGACACTTTTAATGCCAACGGTTGTTAACTTGGGTATCCGGGCATTGGGGCTAATCCAGCCGTGTCTCACGCCAGTTTCACGTAGCCGATTCCAAGCACTTGCGAAATTCATCAGTGTTAACGCTCTGGGCTTCTTTGCCATTTGCCTGTCACGCCACAGTTCGAAGTCCACAATATCTTGATGGGTTAGTTGCTCAAATTGCCTGTCGCCAAAGTAGGGCAGGAAGTAACGCTCAATACAACTGACATAACTGTCTGCCGCTGTTTTACCTCGTGCAGCATCTATTTGCCGTCTTAATTCTTCCAGTATGACAGCTGCAATTTGTGTAAAGCTACGTGCGTTGTGTGCTAAGCCAAGTCTCTGGCGAAATCTGGCAAGGTCATAGGCTTCACAGGCAACTTCTACTGCTAGTTCGAGTGATGCTCGCTTTGTCGACTGTCTATGCCAAAGGCCGTTCTTGATGCGGTAACGAAATTGCCATAGTGGGCTATCGGCACGACGAAACACAACTACATCACCGTCCCGTAACTGAACGCTTGTAGGTTGACTGTATTGGAGTCGGTCGAGGTAGTGGAGATTTTTAGTAGGTGAGGGGGTGGGGACGAGATTTTGTGAGTTTTCTCGTCTGCGAGACATTAGCAGGGTAGGGCTTGCGTAGTCAAGCCGCTATTTTAAATTCTAATTTTGTAGCGGTCGACCTGAGTTTTGGATGAATATTGAAATTTTTAACGGAAAGAAATCCAGCTTCGATTGCGTTTTGAAATCTCAAGCAACTTGTTGAAAGAAGAAGTGTTAAGAATTTGTTTGTTTTGTTGCAAGATAGCTTTTGCATTATCAAGATAATAATCTGGCGCAAATGTATAACCCAAGTTTTCATAGGCTAAAAATGTTTGACTTGGCCAAGGGCTGGTTGAAGAAGTAATAACTTGGCCTGTAATCTCATTAGCCGCCATTTGTTGAAGTGTGCTTGCTTTGGATTTTAAATTTGATTCGTATACCAGTACCGCACCTTCGTAAGCGTCTCTCAACTGACTATAGTCATTTATGAATTTATTAAGGTTTGAAATATCGTCAACGGTAAGTGACGAAGCTAAAAGTGTTTTGTTAACACTCCAACTATTACTTACACGGGCAGAAAGTGAAATAAAGGGGAAGTGAATCGGTAGAAAGGATGGATTTACACGAGCCAGTTCGCGTCTAAGTAAATCAATCTGATCTGACATTAAACGGATGTCTAGTTCAACTAATGCCGCTGCATCACTTATCTGGTTTTTTCTTGTTTGACGATAAACCGCATACGCAATTAGTGCGACTATTAAATTCGTAAGTGCGGAAGCATCAGGTTTAGACATCGCGAGCCAAACTCTTTCGAATATTTTGTCTACAGTACTGATCAACAATGAGAGCATTTCAGTGTGGCTCCTCGAGTCTGAATAATATTTGACTTATGCTAGAGCAAGAAATTAATTTTATTGCGTGAGATATTGCTCGAGAGATTTATCGTATGGAAGATTGCACATGCATCGCATAATGGCATGTACTATCAATTCAAGTTTCTTAAAAATTAAATGACGATTTTCAGATTTTAGAAGACCATCGTGAACTAATTTACATCGTATGTCGTATAACTGACCTAGTTGTAAACGGTCTTTAACAACTTTGGCTGGTTTACTGACGATTTTACTAAGATAGTCGACAAGCGGTGCAATGTTACTAGTGTTGCACATTGGATAAATTTCTAAGCAAGTCCATTGCAATAGGAATTTTTCTTCATTTGGATCAAATTGTAGTGATCGAGAGTAGAAACGTGATATCAAGGTATAGCGTTGATCTAACTTGGGGTCAGAACGCAATCTATTATTAGTGCTGTCTAACAGCTCGCGTATATGATTTACATCTGGGGTGATTGGCTCTCCAGGTCGAATGCTCATGGACGCCCACCATTTTTGCTTGTTTTCAAATATAGGGCCACGATATATTTGCTCAAAAAAAAGATGCGGCTGAAGAGAAATGCATAATCGAGAAACAACGCGATCTAGTTGATCTTCGATTTTAGAGATAGTCAGTGGTGAAATGTCTTTGGTCCGTGCCGTTAAGGCAAGAAATTGTTCACCGTGAGGAACCGATATTGTTTCAAAGGCGGCTGCTTGCTCTGCTTGCCCTATGATGTGGATCCTTGTTGCTTGTTTTGGAACTAGAAATGATCTTGCTTCGTTGAAACTTTCAATAACAACTGGATCAGCTATCACCTTGAAGTGTGAACCATTCAATGTGCGAGAACGATAAAGGGCTAAGAACTTAAAGTGGCTAGACATTTTCTAAATTGACACTCGAAGATTGTTAGATATCTTAGGACTCCATGCGCGAGCATGTACGCCTATTTGTATTGAATAACTTGTTTCAATATTGAGACTTGATAAAGCTAGTCTAGTCCCGAAACTAGACGCTACAGGTTTCGTCCGTTCAAAAGTACGTTTCCAACCTGTGAACCTTGATTGATAAGTTAGCTTATGTCTCGCGCCGAGCTAATGCTAGAAAAGCTCCTATGCAAACCATCGTAACGCCAGATATGCGATTCATTAACTTAGCTCGTGTTGTTCGAGCTAAATCTGATTTCAATAGGGTATGTGCTGCAAATACTGCTGCTATATCGACCAGTGTGTTGAGAGTGACACATATACACCCCAATAAAACAAACTGAGCAACGAGTGGCTCGTCGGGGGAGATAAATTGAGGAAGAAATGCGAGAAAGAATATCGCGGTCTTTACATTCAAGGTTTCGACAACAATAACTTCAATCATTGCGCAACGGCTACCTTGAGAGGGTACATAACTCGTCTTGATCCGGTGTTCTTTGCTTCGCAGTATTTTGAGACCTAAGTAAACGAGATACGCTGCACCAATGTACTTGAGTAAGTTAAAGGCCATGGCGGATTTAGCGTTGATCAGCGACAACCCAAGCGATGACGCCAGAACGTGAACCACTCCGCCCAAACTCGTCCCGAAGCATGAGGCTAAGCCTTATGTACGGCCGCCAGAAATTGTTCGTGCTAAGACATAGGCGATGCCAGGCCCTGGAGTAACAGCTAGCAGAGTTGCAGCGAGGAGGAATGGAGGCAAGGACATCAAGTCAACAAAGTTTAGGAGAGTCCGTTAAAGTCTAACGTCATTTTTCACACAGCTCCAATGGCAGGCGTTGAAATTCTGTTTAGCAATAATCAAAAGAACCGCCCCAGCACTCCATAACCAAAACCATCCTTTTTGGCACACGTATAACTCATTGGAAATAAAGGCATTCTGCGTGTGCCAGACAGTGAGTGTTTAAAGAAGATTCGAGAGAAAGAGAGGCGGAGTACAAGAAAAACGCCGAAATAACGTTTTGATATTGAGGGTATTTGGCACACGTAAATCGCCGTGAGGCCCGCGAATACTGGCGATGGCACAAATGAAAACGCCCAACCGATAAGGGTTGGACGTCTGTAGTACCCGACACAAGGATTTTCAATCCAGTGCTCACCGCGTTTCGACTATAGATTTCAAGCGGTTAAGCACACCAGCAAAGATGTCGCGCATAATTTGTGCTTACAAATCAATATGTTGAGGTGGGTCGTAAAAACTGTGAGCACAAATTGTGGCAGCGTTTAAGAAATTGCTCAAGCGAAAATGTGTGACGAAAAGTTGGCGGGCGCGGAGGAATTTGATCTATTAAATCGTTTAAAACGACAGTGTGTGAGATACGAGCGTCTAGTGACTGGACGCTCATTTGAGCTTGTTGTTGACGCACTTATGTCTAATTTGATTACGAACTGCCACATTTTTACAACAGATTGCAGCATCTGCTTGATGACTCCTGATGCTGGCCGACAGCCACGACGAACCCTGTAGACTGAGAGTAGCGACTAGAATTTCTTGCCGCACTTACTTGCTTTGCCATACATTCGGTGTCTTTTTACACGACAGCCTTAAACCCTCTCGGTAACAGTTACTTGCAAGCACAGAATTTGCTAACCTTGGCCTTTAATTAGCATAAATGAATGCTTAACTTAAAGCCGAGCAAATACGATTGCGACCTGACATTTTTGCTGCATACATGAATGTATCTGCTGAGACGACTGCCAATTGATCGGTTTCATCTGTAACCTTTGGTGCAGCAATGCCAATACTCACAGTGATATGCCCAACAAGATCAATTTTCATCAATTCAATCTGCTTTCTCACTTTTTCCGCAACAGCAATAGCAACATCAAGTGTTGTCTCAGGCAAGATCATCAACATTTCCTCACCACCAGTTCTTGCCACGAAATCAGTGCTACGAAGTTGCTGTCTGATGCATTTGGCAACAGCTTGGAGAACAAGGTCACCTACAGCATGACCATAGGTGTCGTTGACTTTCTTGAAATTGTCAATATCCAATACGCATACACTGTAATCGGTTGAGTATCTTTTAAGTCGTTCAAATTCCAATGCCAATCGCTCGTCTGCCTCCATTCTGTTGGGCAGTCCAGTCAGCGGGTCTGTTCTGGATTTGATATGCAGGTCGTGATTTTTATCAGCAAGATCCGCAGTTCTTTCCTTAACGGTTTCTTCGATGGTGCTACCGATGTTATTAATAGTGGTGTTTTGCTCGGTAATTGTCAAAGACATTGAAGAAAAGGCCTTCGCGATCCTATCCAACTCATTTTCATTTGACCTTGACCCATGATGGTTGTTTTTAGTTGTATTGGGATTATCTGTGATTATGCTGAGTTTCTCTATGGGTCTGGCCAACCAACCAGAACCGATCCAGATAAGACACAACAATATGCCGGCAGTGAGTAAGTTAACAATCCATTGATCGCGTTGGAATGTATAAAAAGAAGCGTTTACCAGCTCCCCCTTTTGTCTGACAACAATCCTCCATCTCAATGAGCCTCCAGACACAGGCTCCTTGATGTTCACGGAGGATGTTAGATACAAGCCATTGTCAGGCCAATTTAAAAACCCCCTGAATTGGGATGAGCGTATGCTCTTAACATCAGGCAAAGCAGTGTTACTTTGCGATTGCGGATAAATGATCTTGCCAGCGCTATCTACAATAAACGCTTCTATGCCCAATCGGCTGATTTGCTCTGTTAAAGCACTACTCATAACCTCGTTTGCCCATCGCCAATTTGCGTGTGCTGCGAGCACTCCAAGATGTTTGCCTGAACGTGTCAATATGGGTGCAGCAAAGTCGATGAATTTGATTGGATCATTTTCACTCTGCGCAGGCAGCAACTTTGACAGCATGACCGCTTCATGTAAATCACCAACAAATACGGCCTTACTCCCTTCAATGAACCATGGCCTGGCAGATACATCCTGCCCGAGCAATAAATCCCGCGTAGCAGCCAACACTTTGCCACTGTTGTCAGTCAACCCAATCCAAGAATAGTGCAGGTAAGAACGCTGAAGCTGTTCTAAAGAAAATTTCAACTCTTTAAGATCGGGATCTTCAGCAATAAATTGAGGAGAAATCGCAAGTGACTCAATTTCCCTGCGCCTTTCTTTCAGATTTTCTGTAACGACAATAGCGGCTGAGTGAGCCACATAGTCCAGTAAGCTTTGCTGGTCTTCGAGTAACTTCTTTTTTTGCTCGACGTCTATGAAGTATTGAGCGGGTATCTGGACAATCATCCAAATGAAAGTAAAAACTACTGCGATGCGTGTGCGAAAGGAGGCGTTTTTGAGAAACATGGTCTAGTAAATCTCGTATACCTTTCCTGTGGTTTACCACTTTTACTGCAAAGCAATTTAATTGACAAAATGAAATACAAACTGAATATTAACCAATATGTTTGAGCACCAGAATGACGTCAATACCTGTCAATATCTATAGGGTACGGTTTTTGTTATCAAAATGATACATTTGTTAAACCCCGCAATCACCAGCACTATCACTTTCAAGCTGCGCTGTAGCCAATGTTTTACGCATTACCAAAAGTGACATTTTCACACCAATCTGCGGCATCTGCTTGATGGTGTCAGATATTGGTCGACAAAGACGACGACTCACGTAAACTGAAAGTAGCGACTGAAATTTCTGTAAACGCCCGATAACTGGGCAATACAACGTTACTTAAGTAACAAAGTTTACTGTACTCCCCACTGCTTACGCATGGCAACGCGTCGACTATGTGCTGGGTATAAAAACAAGCCCAGAAAAGCAAAAACCCCAGCGCGAACGCAGGAGTTTCTATAGTTTCAGTGGTGGCCCGGGGCGGAATCGACCGAGGCCAGAGAAAACTTTACTTTACGCCATGTTACAAAGTATGAGCTGTACCCGGTTTCAAAGACACTTTGTTAAGTGTTTTAATGAAATCGGAGGTGTTTCATGGTTACAAGAAGAAAGTTCGGTCGCGAGTTCAAGCTTGAGGCAGTCAATCTAGTCACGGTTCGTGGCGTAGCACTGGCTCAAGCAGCCAGAGATCTGGATGTCAATGAAAGTGTTCTGCGCAGATGGGTTAAAGAATCCGCTTTAGATCCTGCCCATGCATTCCCAGGTGGCGGCAATATGAAACCTGAACTGGCGGAAATTGCTCAGCTTAAAAAAGAAGTTGCTAAGCTCAGGATGGAACGTGATCTGCTAAAAAAAGCCGCAGCCTACTTCGCGAAGGAGTCCATATGAGATTCGACTTCATGGCGAAACACCGAGGGGCTTGGCCTATATCTTTAATGTGTGAAGCGCTCGATGTGTCGCGCAGCGGATTTTATGCTTGGCTCACACGACCGAGAAGCGCACGTTGCCAAGCAGATGAAATACTCGGAGCCAAAGTGCATCAAAGCTTTATCAACAGTGACCGCACTTACGGTGCACGCCGTGTCTGGCATGACGTGCTGGAGTTGGGACTGGCCTCTGGATTGCATCGTATAGAGAGGCTGATGAAGATGCAAGGCCTACGTGCGCGCCCCAGACGACGCGGACTTCCTGCTGACAAGGGGTTACGCAATGCAATCGCAGACAATATGCTTGACCGCCAATTCCATGCCGATTCTCCAAATAAAAAATGGGTTGCTGACTTTACATACATATGGACTGCAGAGGGCTGGTTATATGTAGCTGTCGTTTTAGATCTATATTCCAGAAAGATAGTTGGCTGGTCGATGCAGTCAGCTATGACATCTCAATTGGTTGCCGATGCATTAATGATGGCGGTATGGAGGCGCGGCAAGCCAAGTGAATTGATGCATCATTCTGATCAGGGCAGTCAATATACAAGTGAGCACTTCCAGCACCTCTTAAGTGAGCAAGGAATTACATGCAGTATGAGTCGGGCTGGTGAAGTTTGGGATAATTCAGCCATGGAGAGTTTTTTCTCTTCCATGAAGACGGAACGCACAGCCAGAAAGGTTTACAGAACGCGATCTCAGGCTCGGGCAGATATCTTCGATTACATCGAAGCCTTCTACAACCCGAGACGCAGACATTCAACGCTCGGTTATGTCAGTCCAATGAAGTTTGAAGAAGCCAGATTTGCTTAGGTTGTTGTCCACGCAACCGGGTACAGCTCACATCGCCCCAGCACGCCATAAGCAAAACCTTCCTTTTCGGCACACGTATAACTCATTGGAAATAAAGGCGTTTTGCGTGTGCCAGACAGTGAGTGTTTAACGAAGATTCGAGAGAAAGAGAGGCGGAGTACAAGAAAACCGCTGAAATGGCGTTGTGATATTGAGGGCCGTTGGCACACGCAAACTGCTGTGAGGCCCGCAAACACTGGGGATCGCACAAAAGAAAACGCCCAACCGAGAAGGGTTGGGCGTCTGTATTTGGTGGCCCGGGGCGGAATCGAACCACCGACACAAGGATTTTCAATCCTCTGCTCTACCGACTGAGCTACCGGGCCAACTGAAGCCCGCAATATTACACCAATTCGGACAAGCCTGCTTAATCGAGCTTTGTACTGGTCCGTTTCAGGATTGCGGAATAAAACTCACTTTCTTTGGCGAGCATCGCACTAAGCTCCTGGGGGGAAACTACAGTCACGTCCATCGCCTGATTTTCAATTTTTTTCTGGATGCTGCCGTCTTTTTGAATTTCAGCCATGGCTCGATTGAGTTTGGCAACGACCTCGGGCGGTGTGTTGGTAGGGGCAAATACGGCGGTCCAGGTGCGAATGCCGAAACTGGGGACACCGCCTTCAGCGACGGTAGGAACGTCGGCCATGGTGGCACTACGTTCGGGACCTGTAGTGGCGATCAGCTTGATCCGACCTTCCTTGACCTGTTCCATCATGTTTCCGACCAGAGAGGTAATCATGACATCAACGCGGCCCGCGACCAGGTCGTTGAGCGCTACCCCGGCACCTTTATATGGAATGTGGAGCATATTGATATTGGCGGCATCGTTGAGCGCCTCGGCGGCGAGATGTTGGGCCGAACCGTTGCCAGAGGATGCGAAATTCACCTTTCCGGGGTTGGCTTTGGCATATTTGATGAGATCACTGACATTGTTGACACCAATGTTGGCCGAAACCAATACCCCCATAGATTGGGTGGTTGCCAGCGCGACTGGTTGGAGGTCTTTCAGCACGTCATAAGTCGGTTTTTTGTGCAAAAGTGGAGTAATGACGGTAGCTGGAGTGCCCCAGAACAAGGTGTAGCCATCAGGTGCCGCCTTGATGACTGAATCTGTGCCAATCAAGGTACCGGCGCCCGCACGGTTTTCAACTAATACAGGCTGGCCCAGCTTGGTGCCAAGCTCTTGCGCGAAAAGTCTTGCCACGATGTCGGTTGACCCCCCGGGGGCATACGCTACAACGATCCGGATAGGTTTGTTGGGATAGTCGGTGCTGGCAGTCGCCTGGTGTGCCGCCCAGAGGGGCAGCAGCGCTAAAGCAGCACGGGTGATTATTTTTTGAATGTTCATTGAAGTCTCCTCAGCAGGGAATTGTACGGAAACTCCAGGTTCTCGGTCCAGACAGGGACTTTGCGTCTTTATAAGCTTTTGCACCCTTATAATAAGGGTTGTTACGTAGGCCTATTAAAAAAACTCCCTTATCTATGTCGGTTAGCGTCCTCGCTCTTGGTCTGAACCACGTCTCGGCACCCGTCTCGGTGCGCGAGCGCGTGTCTATGCCTGAGGATTTAGTACAGCCGGCACTCAATGCTTTGCGTCAGGCCTTTGGTGGGGCGGTCAAAGAGGCTGCGATATTGTCCACTTGCAATCGCACCGAACTTTACTGTGCAGCGGAGCCGCAGGTTGCCGCGCAGCTTCCATCCTGGCTTGCGGACTTTAACCGTATCGAGGCAGGTGAGCTTGCTCCGCATGTCTACCTGCATGACCGTGATGATGCTGTGCGTCATGCGTTCAGGGTCGCAAGCGGCTTGGACTCCATGGTCTTGGGTGAGCCTCAGATCCTGGGTCAGATGAAAGATGCGGTGCGTACTGCCAGTGATGCAGGCGCGCTTGGTACTTTGCTCCATCAGCTTTTCCAGAGAACCTTTTCGGTTGCCAAAGAGGTCCGTTCCACGACGGCGATTGGCGCCCAGTCTGTTTCGATGGCTGCTGCAGCTGTTCGCCTGGCCGAGCGGGTATTCGGGGAACTGACGAGCTCCAAGGTGTTATTTATCGGTGCTGGTGAAATGATCGAGCTGTGCGCAACCCACTTCGCGGCGCGCCAACCGGGTGCGATCGTTGTGGCCAATCGCACGCTTGAGCGCGCGGAGTCTTTGGCCAATCGTTTTTCCGCCACAACCATGCGCCTGGCAGATTTGCCCGATCGTTTGGCAGAGTTTGACGTGGTCGTTTCCTGTACGGCCAGTACCTTGCCCTTGTTGGGTCTCGGGATGGTCGAACGGGCGACAAAACAGCGTAAACGCAAGCCAATAGTGATGGTCGATCTGGCCGTGCCCAGAGACATCGAGCCAGAGGTTGCACAACTGGATGACGTCTACCTCTACTCGGTTGATGATCTTGGCGCCGTCGTCCAGAGCGGCACTGAGGCCAGGCGCTCGGCTGTGGTACAGGCCGAAGCCATTATCGATGCCCGTGTTAGAAATTTTATGCACTGGATGCAGGTCAGAGCCAACGTGCCTGTGATCCGGGATTTGCAAACAACCGCTCAGGCCGTCCAGGCCCAAGAGCTTGAGCGTGCGCGACGCATGCTTGCCAAAGGGGACTCCCCTGAAGCCGTCCTCGAACAGCTCGCGCACGGGCTGACGCAAAAATATTTGCATGGCACGCTTGCCGCGCTGAACCACAGCGAAGAAGCTGAGCGTCAACAGCTCCTCACCTGGCTGCCGCGCATATTTCCATCTGGCTCCGATCGGCGTTAGCGACTCTGCTGACCATGCTTGCTTCGGCGAGCGTATAGCCGTTCCCCCAACTTTTAAAGTCAATATAGTTCCTTATGAAACCTTCAATGCGCGCTCGCCTTGAGCACTTATCCCGTCGCTTGGTCGAGGTTGATGCCTTGCTGGCAGAGCCGGATGCCGCCAACGATATGAACCAGTTTCGCAAGCTTTCAAGGGAGCGCTCAGAGCTTGAGCCTGTGGTCAAGGCTTTCGAGGCTTTCGAAGGGGCGAATGCTGATTTGGCGGGCGCCAAGGAAATGTTGGACGATCCTGAAATGAAAGCGATGGCGCTAGAGGAAATCGAGGCGTGCAAAGCGCGCATCGAAAAGCTCGGTGCTGAGTTGCAGTTACAGTTGTTGCCCAAGGATCCGGATGATGGTCGAAGCGTATTTCTGGAGATTCGCGCCGGCACAGGTGGGGACGAGAGCGCGCTGTTCTCCGGCGACTTGTTGAGGATGTACACGCGTTACGCTGAACAGCAAGGCTGGCGCGTCGAGCTGATGTCCGAAAGTCCATCTGAGTTGGGTGGTTACAAGGAGGTTATCGTACGTATCGATGGTGAGGGCGCCTATGGACGTCTCAAGTTCGAGTCTGGTGCGCATCGTGTCCAGCGGGTGCCAGCGACCGAGGCGCAAGGCCGTATTCATACCTCGGCCTGCACCGTGGCCGTGATGCCGGAGGCAGATGCTGCCACAGATATTGTGATTAATCCCAGCGATTTGCGTATCGACACATTTCGCGCGAGTGGCGCTGGTGGTCAACATATCAACAAGACAGATTCTGCAGTCCGTATTACGCACTTGCCGACTGGTTTGGTGGTGGAGTGCCAGGACGATCGTTCGCAGCACCGCAATAAAGACAAAGCCATGCAAGTTCTTGCTGCGCGGCTGAAAGACAAAGTCCAGCGAGAGCAGCATGATAAAGAAGCCGCCCAGCGTAAAAGTCTTGTAGGCTCAGGCGATCGTTCGGAGCGCATTCGCACATATAACTTTCCGCAGGGTCGGTTGACGGATCACCGTATCAATCTGACTCTGTACAAGCTTGGCGCCATTATGGAGGGCGATCTGAGCGAGGTGACAGGCGCGCTGATTGCCGAGCACCAAGCCGAGCTTCTTGCGGCCCTGGGTGACGACGTCTGATGCAGACCGGACGATCCCTGATGCAGGTCTGTGGTTTGCCCAGACTCGAGGGCAGAATGCTGCTTGAGTGTGTGTTGCAAAAGCCTCGCGAATGGTTGCTGGCGCATGACACGGATCCGCTGTCCCCTGAAGACGCGGCACGGTTTTTATCCCTTGCGGCTCAGCGTCGGCAGGGGGTGCCGATGGCACATTTGATTGGTTGGCGCGAGTTTATGGGCCATCGCTTTGAGGTCACACCCGCTGTCCTGATTCCTCGCCCAGAGACAGAACTTCTGGTTGAGGTGGGTTTGTCAGCCATCGACGGTTACCAAGCCCCTGCGGTGCTTGATCTGGGCACTGGCAGCGGCGTTGTGGCGATCAGTCTGGCGCTCGCTCGCCCGGATGCGCTTGTCACGGCAACTGATTTGAGCGTTGAAGCCCTGACGGTTGCTCAACGAAATGCACAGACTTTGGGCGCACGTGTGCAGTGGTGGCAGGGGAGCTGGTTTTTAGCCCTTCCGCCAGAGGGGCGATTTAATCTGATCGTCTCCAACCCGCCTTATATTGCGTCTCACGATGATCATTTAAAACGTGGGGATCTCAGATTTGAGCCCTCCCAGGCACTGACAGATGGCGCAGATGGTTTGACTGATCTCATGCAAATTATCAACGGGGCGGGGGCCCGACTTGTACCGGGAGGTAGTTTATGGCTTGAGCATGGCTATGATCAGGCTGAGCCAGTGAGTCGGATGCTGGTTGAGGCGGGGTTTACTTCAGTTCAAACCCATGCTGATTTGGCTAATTTACCTCGTGTCACCGGCGGGGTATGGTCATCAGGTCTGAACCTTTAACTGCCTCTTATAATGGCGTTTTGGCAGTACTCTTCATATTTTTATCGATCAGGAACATCATGAGCGACGTCCAGCAATTTATTCGTGACACCGTCACAAACAATCCGGTTGTGTTGTTTATGAAAGGCACAGCCCAGTTTCCTCAGTGCGGCTTTTCTGGTCGTGCGATCGAAATTCTCAAAAGCAATGGCGTGACCAAGCTTGTCACCGTCAATGTTCTCGAGGACGAAGAAGTCCGTAGCGGCATCAAGACCTTTTCACAGTGGCCTACGATTCCTCAGTTGTATGTTGGCGGCGAGTTTATTGGCGGCTCTGACATCATGGGCGAAATGAACGCCAGCGGCGAGCTCAAGACTATCTTGACTCAAGCCGGCGCGACTGCGTGACTGCGTGAGTAAACGTCGCCTTGTGATCGGTATTACAGGAGCTACAGGCTCTCTGTATGCCGTGCGTATGCTTCAGACGCTTCGCACGAACGCCCCTGATGTTGAAACACATCTAGTGATCTCAGCCTCGGGTGTGCTAAATATCAAGCACGAGCTCGATATTGGCCGCCATGAGGTCTATGCGCTTGCTGACAAAGTGCATAGCATCCGTGATGTCGGGGCGACTCTGGCGAGCGGTGCTTTTGAAACAGCCGGTATGGTGGTGGTGCCTTGCTCAATGCGCACCCTGGCCGCTGTGGCGATGGGATTGTCCGACAATCTCATCACGCGTGCCGCGGATGTGACACTCAAGGAGCGCCGTCGCCTCGTGATGGTTGTGCGAGAAACGCCCTTCAACTTGGCACATCTGCGCAATATGACTTCTGTCACCGAAATGGGTGGAATTGTTTTTCCACCGCTGCCGGCTTTTTATCATCGCCCGAAATCAATCGAAGAAATGATTGATCACACGGTGTCTCGCATCCTCGAGTTAGCGGGAATCGACGTGAAGGGTCCACGATGGGAAGGGACGGGCGGCGCCTGAGTTGAGTCGTTGCTCAGAAGAAATCTCGGGGTTTGATTCACTCTTTTCAATGGTGACGGGATCAAAGGCGGTATCGCCTTGGGGATTGATTTTTCCGTCGGGTTTTAAACCGACAAAATCAAACAGTTGCCGATCCATCAGGTGAGAGGGCGTGACGTTGGCCAAGGCTTTAAATACATTCCAGGCACGCCCCGGATCTTTTTTATCCCACTCCTGAAGCATGCGCGTCACTTCCTTGCGTTTCAGGTTTTCCTGCGAGCCACATAAATCGCAAGGAATGATTGGAAACTGTTTCCACTGCGCATAGTCGATCAAGTCTTTCTCTGGCACATAGGCAAGTGGCCGGATCACGATGTGACGCCCATCGTCCGAGACGAGCTTGGGCGGCATGGCTTTGAGTTTTGCACCATAAAACATATTCAGGAAAAACGTGCCGAGAATGTCATCGCGGTGATGGCCGAGTGCAATCTTGGTCGCTCCGAGCTCATCGGCCACTCGATACAAGATCCCGCGCCTGAGCCGCGAGCACAACGAGCAGGTTGTTTTGCCCTCAGGAATCAGGCGCTTGACGATCGAGTAGGTGTCACGCGTTTCAATATGAAAAGGTACCTCAAGCTTGGATAAATATTCAGGAAGAATCTCGGCTGGAAAACCAGGCTGTTTTTGATCAAGATTGACTGCGACGATTTCAAAATCGATCGGTGCGCGATGACGTAGCGTCATCAGAATATCCAGCATACTGTAGGAGTCTTTGCCACCCGAGACACAAACCATGACGCGATCACCCGGCTCGATCATATTAAAGTCGGCAATCGCACGACCTGTCTCACGCATCAGGCGTTTGGAGAGTTTGTTCTGCTCGAGGCGCTGCCGCTCAAGATCCGACTGCATAATCAATAGCCTTGTTGTTTGAGGTGGCGCGTGACAGTCTCGCGGTCACCAGAAAAAATGATCCGTGAAGCCTTGCCCGCGCGCTGGTGTTCATACATCGGGTCGTAATACTCGGTCAGCAAGGGGCGGATCCAGTCTCTGTGAAGGTCGAGTTTGCCAGTGGCTTTCTGCGCATGAAGGGCATCAAGCATGAGTTGGTTGAGCCGGGCATGACGCTCACCGCCAAGGCGCTTGTAAAGATTTTGCAGGCTCTCCAAGAGTCTCTGGGAAAAAGCTTCAAAACCTGCGTCCTCACCGAGTTTGCGCGCGAATTGTCCACCGAGATCTTCAACGTAATCATGCAAGATACGTTCGACGCGGGATTCGGTTGGCTCTTCGACCCAAATCACGGGGCTTGCTTGCATGATGTCGCGCAAGGGGATGGGGAGCGCGCACTTTCCGATCAATCGTGATTCGTCCTCTAGCGCGATGTTGAACTTACCCGCTGCATGCAAGCGCATGAACGCGATCGCCAGGCGATTGTCGAAATCGATTTGCACGGGCTGATCGGTTGCGTGCTTACCAAAGCTTGAGCCGCGATGATGCGCAAGTTTTTCGAGATCGATTGCGGCATCCAGATTTTGTATGACTTCTGTTTTTCCGCAGCCGGTAAAGCCTGCGACCAGAACGAACTTAGATGCCGCGATTGATGTGTTCAGCTTTTCAATCAGAAAGCTGCGCATCGCTTTGTAGCCGCCGATGATGCGCGGGTAAGGCAGGCCGGCATCGGCCAGCCATTGTTGCGAAATACGCGAGCGCAGACCACCACGAAAACAATACAGATAACCCTCGGGGTGTTCCTGTGCGAACTTGACCCATTGTGCGACGCGCTGTGCTTTGATTTCACCTGAGACAAGCGCATGGCCTAAAACGATCGCCGCATCTTGACCTTTTTGCTTGTATTGAAGGCCCACGCGATGGCGTTCTTCATCGTTCATCAGAGGCAGGTTGACCGAGGCGGGAAATGCGCCTTGTGCGAACTCGACAGGCGCGCGCACATCGAGCAATGGTACGCCGCTGAGCAATACCGAAGCGAAGTCTTCTGTATCAGGCCTTGTACTCATGGTTTGTCCGCGTCATGGAGATGACATTCCGCCAGGGGAGGCGAGGAGAGTTTGAGTGCAAACCTGCGTAATTCGTCTCGTCTGAAGACATGTACTTGAATATTTTGACCAGGCTCATAACGGGCCAAAATCGTATCAAGCGTGTTTGAGCTGGTATCGACGCGCACACCATCGATCGCGACAATAATGTCGTGCGCTGAAAGTCCGGCCAGATGCGCCGCTCCACCTTCTGTTACCGCGGCAATGACGAGGTGCTCGCCTTGTTTGCGTGTGCGAATATCCAGAGACGGGCGCGTGTTGCTGGCTTTCCACTCAAGGACAATATTTTGCGCTGCCAGTAGTTGCTTGAGTGGCAGGTCTTCACAACCGTATGCCCACTGTGTGATTTCGTCAGACACGTCGACACCTGTTGCTTCGCGCACGAGCTGAGGAAAGCCTTTTTCAGACAGACCAGTCGGGTTACCTTGATAAAAATCGCGACCGTAGCGATCCCAAAGTAATCGCATCACATCATCTAGGCTATGCTGCTGATGGGTTGCCTGTCTGATGGTGAGGTCGAGCGCGAGTGCGACGAGCGAACCTTTGGTGTAGTAGCTGATGATCGCATTGGATGCGTTTTCGTCTTGCTTGTAATAGCGTGTCCACGCATCAAAAGAACTTTCCGCGACAGACTGCTTGTGACGTCCTGGCGTATTCCAAACAGTGGCAATTTGTTTGCCTAGCGTCTTTAAATACGTTTTGCGATCAATCACACCGCTGCGCAGTAAAAACAAGTCATCGTAATACGAGGTAAATCCTTCAAATATCCACAGCAAGCGCGTGTGACTTTCCCCGGAAAGTTTATAAGGTGCAAAAGCCGCGGGTTTGATGCGTTTGACATTCCAAGTGTGGAAATATTCATGGCTTACCAATCCCAAAAAGGTCTGATAGCCTTCGGGTGCTTTGTCATGACCAATTGTCGGCAGATCCTTGCGCGAGGCCATCAGAGCGGTTGAGGACCGATGCTCCAAGCCGCCATAAGCGTCGCCTGTGACCATGGTCATGAATACATATTTTGTAGCACTGTCCAGAAACGGAGCCTGAGCCGTGTCAGGCTCAAAGAAGCGGATCTGCGCTTCACAGATTTTTTTGACGTCTCGCGCGATGCGTTGAAGATCAAGATTTGGAATGACGCCTGTAAACACCATTTCGTGTTTTGCGCCACAGGCATTGAATTGAATGACACTGGGATTGCCTATTTCAAATGGGTGGTCGATCAGGGCGTCGTAGTTTTCCGCGAGATAGGTCCCGAAGCCATCGCGAGTCACCTTTGCGTTGGCCCGCGTGTCGCGGGGCATGCTTGTGAAAACATTCCAGCGTGTGGTTTTTGGAGGAGGGAGGAGTGTTAAACGGCAAGGATTGTTTTCTTGTCCTTGCACCGCCAGAAAAACACTGGTGCCGTTGAAAAAACAATGCGTTTCGTCTACGTGGGCGCCACGCACGGATAAGTCCCAGGCATAAATGACGGCAGTAATGGTCAAGGGACCTTGGCAAGGGGCGATGCGCCAGCGGTGATTGTCCAGCTTGGTGATTGAGACGATTTGCCTGCCCGAGCGCGCTTCGATTTTTTCGATGTGCCGGGAAAAGTCCCTGATCAGATAACTGCCTGGAATCCAGGCGGGCAGAGACACAATTTGCCCCTTTGGGTCTGGATCTGCGATGCGAACTGTCGCCCTGAGCCGGTGTCCGGACAAATCAAGGGGTTCAAGGCTGTAAAGTAGAGGTTTGCGGTTATTTTTGCGATTCATAACCCATATCTTATTTCACATTTCCAGGGAGACATCCATGAGTGAAAATTTTGTGCTGGTCGAAACACGGGGGCGCGTCGGCCTCCTGACGTTGAATCGTCCCAAAGCGTTGAACGCCCTCAATGATCAGCTCATGGACCAACTCGGGGCTGCCTTGCAGGCTTTTGATGCAAACGATGATATTGGCTGCATTGTCATTACCGGCAGTGAAAAGGCGTTTGCCGCAGGTGCTGATATCGGGGCGATGAAAGACTGGTCTTACATGGACGTTTATCGCACTGAATATATCGGTCGCAATTGGGAGACTCTGCGCACTATTCGCAAGCCCGTGATTGCGGCGGTCGCAGGTTACGCTCTCGGCGGAGGCTGTGAGCTGGCGATGATGTGCGACTTTATTTTGGCTGCGGACTCCGCCAAATTCGGTCAGCCTGAGATCAAACTTGGTGTTATACCGGGGGCAGGCGGTACGCAGCGTTTGCCAAGGGCGGTTGGCAAAGCAAAAGCAATGGAAATGGTTCTGACGGGTCGCATGATGGATGCCGCAGAGGCCGAGCGTGCGGGGCTTGTGTCGCGCGTGATACCTGCCGAGCGCCTTCTTGACGATGCGATAGAGACCGCAACGGTGATTGCAGGGATGTCGATACCTGTCGCCATCATGGCGAAAGAGTCGGTCAATCGTGCCTTCGAATCGTCACTGCACGAGGGCATTTTGTTCGAGCGTCGCGTATTTCATGCTTGTTTTGCGACGGAGGATCAGAAAGAGGGCATGGCTGCATTTGTCGAAAAACGCAAACCCGTATTCAAAAATAAATAATTTGCACCAATTCGGTGCATTAATATAAGCCGGTGACAAACCCGATTAGGGTTTGCATCAGTGTCTAAAAAGCAGTTATACTCATTGAGTTTGCCGGAAAAGGGGTAATCGTGACGGATGTGTCGAAAACGAATGTCCCGCCAGGACTTAGTCAAGAGCAGGGACCTTTGACATTAACCGACGCCGATTTGGCTCTCATTAATGTTCGCGCCCGTCTTGAGCTTGCCCAGGTTGTTTTCGCGCAAGTGGCGACCGCGGTTTTTGTTGCATTGTTGGCTTGGCTGATTGGTGGTTTCGACGCTGGTTGGTCTGCTTTGGCCGGGTCTGCTGCATATTTTGTTCCAAACTTTTTATTTGCATTGCGACTGTTTTTAGCAACTTTTCGACCTGGTGGTTCAAGCCCATTTATTTTCTTAGTGGGCGAGTTTCTCAAGGTGGGTGCTGCAGTCGGTTTGTTATGGTTGTTGGCTCATGTAGGTGGTGAGCGCGTGGTGTGGCTGGCGGTAATCGCAGGTCTGATCGCAGCGCTCAAAGGCTACATGTTGGTGCTGATGTTCGGGAAACGTGCTGTGTCACGTCCAACAAACAGCTAGTTTGACGCATTTTTTAGAGAACTCTCATGGCTGCTGCAGCTGACGTATCGCCCCAGGCCGCATATATTCAGCACCACTTGGTGCATTTCAATAGCCTTGGTGAAAAGCAAACCGCTATCGCCGATTTCAGTGTCCTCAACTTTGACTCGATGTTCTGGTCATTCTTGATGGGTCTGATTGCTGTCGGTTTTATGTGGATGGCTGCCCGACGCGTGACTTCCGGGGTTCCTGGACGCTTTCAGGGTTTTGTCGAAATGCTGGTGGATATGGTCGACCAGCAGGCGCGCAGCATTGTTCCCAGTGAAGAGACTCGCAAGTTCGTTGCGCCTCTGGCCATGACGGTTTTCTTGTGGATTGTTTTAATGAACGCCCTGGACTTGATCCCTGTTGATCTGGTTCACTATGTCCTGCACCTCTTGGGTATTGGTAAAGAAGTCACTGATCCTTTGCACTACCACCGTATTCTTCCAACAGCTGACCTGAACGTACCAATGGGTATGTCGATGGGCGTGTTGTTGTTGATGCTCTATTACGGTTTGAAAATCAAAACTCCTGGCGGTTTCGTCAAAGAGCTTTTTACAGCGCCATTCCATGGTCATGGTTTTTCAGCCATTATCCTCGCTCCAGCAAACTTCCTGCTGAACCTGGTTGAGTATGCGGCAAAATCTGTTTCTTTGGGAATGCGATTGTTCGGCAACATGTTCGCCGGAGAGCTCGTGTTCATGTTGATTGCTCTACTGGGTGGTGCTTGGTCTGGTTTCAATGCCATGAGCGTTGGTCTGGGTGTCGGTCACATTCTGGCGGGCTCAATCTGGGCGATTTTCCATATCCTGATCGTCTTGTTGCAGGCTTTCATCTTCATGATGTTGACCTTGGTCTACATCGGACAAGCACACGAAGGTCACTAAAGAGTAGTAGGTGTCCTGACTCAATCTGGGCACAGAAAGGTTTTACTTAGCGGTTTTGTAGTTTGAATGTTCGATTTTTAAATTTTGATACTTAGATACTAATCAAGGAGTTTTCATGACTAACGTCGCTTTCGTTGCTCTCGCTTGCGCTTTCATTATCGGTTTGGGTGCTTTTGGTGCCTGCATCGGTATCGGCATGATGGGTGGCAAGTACCTCGAAGCTTCGGCACGTCAGCCTGAGCTGATGAACGCCCTGCAAACCAAGATGTTCTTGCTGGCTGGTCTGATCGACGCCGCGTTCCTGATCGGTGTTGGTATCGCCATGTTGTTCGCTTTTGCAAATCCTTTCGTCTAAATCGACTGGATACTCACGACCGTTTAGGAAGTGAGTGCACGCGCCAAGGGTAGGGTTCTACCCCTGGCTTATTGATTCAGCCCGTTCAGGCAATGCCGCCTGAAGGGCAACAGATGTAATAGGGAAACGACCGTGAATCTGAACGCGACGATCTTTTTCCAGATGATCGTGTTCTTTGTCCTGGGTTGGGTCACGATGAAATTCGTGTGGCCACCTTTGACAAAGGCTATCGACGAGCGACGCCAAAAAATCGCTGAAGGCTTGGCTGCTGCCGAAAAAGGCAAAACAGACCTCGCCCAGGCACAGGCGCGCATTGGTTCGATCGAGGCATCTGCGAAAGCTGAGCTGCACACCCGAATGATTGAAGCCGAAAAGCAGGGCGCTCAAATTATCGAGCAAGCTCGTGCAGAGGCTGAAAGCGAACGCGCACGAATTCTTGCGCAAGCGAAACAAGATGCCGCTCAGGAAGTTCAGCGCGCACGTGATGCTTTGCGCAACGACGTTGCAGATCTGGCGGTGAAAGGTGCCGAGCAGATTCTCAAGCGCGAAGTGGATGCGCGTGCCCACGCCGAGTTGCTTGCGCAACTTAAGGCACAGCTTTAATCCCCGGGGTCGACATGGCAGAACTTTCCACCGTTGCTCGTCCTTACGCTGAGGCGCTCTTTGCCGTAGCGCGTCAAGACGCTGCCGGTTTGGCCGCTTGGGCCGATCAGGTCCAGCAGCTTGCTGATATCGCAGCGGTTGAAGACGTGCGTGTCGCAATGGCCGATCCACGTCTCGAAGACGCACAGCGTACGAGCGTTTTTCTGAGTCTGGTCAAACCTGCGCCATCCGCAGCGTTGCAAAACTTTGTGGCGTTGCTTGTTGCAAACGACCGACTTTCATTGTTGGGTCATATCGCTGAGCAGTTTCATGCTTTGCGTGACGAGGCCGAAGGTGTCGCACAAGCTGACATCACAAGCGCCTTTCCAATGACCGAGCAACAAGTCTCTGATCTTATTAAGCTGCTTGAGCCGAAGTTTGGTCTCAAGCTCAAGCCCCACGTGAACGTTGATGCCTCCCTGATTGGTGGTGTGCGCGTTCAGGTGGGTGACCACGTACTCGATACATCCGTGCAAGCCCAGTTAGTACGCATGCGCGACACGATGGCGGTTTAATCCGCCCTAAAGATTCCAGGAGTCTGAACATGCAACTCAATCCGTCAGAGATTAGCGAACTACTCAAGAGCCGTATCGAGGGTCTGGGCACATCGTCCGATATTCGTACGCAAGGCACGGTTGTTTCCGTGACCGACGGCATTACCCGTATCCACGGTCTGTCAGACGTGATGCAGGGCGAAATGCTTGAGTTTCCAAATAACATTTTCGGCCTGGCGCTGAACCTCGAGCGTGACTCGGTGGGCGCCGTTATTTTGGGCGATTACACAGGCGTTTCCGAAGGCGATGCAGTCAAAGCAACTGGCCGCATTCTCGAAGTGCCCGTAGGACCCGAACTGCTGGGTCGCGTGGTCAACGCGCTTGGCGTGCCGATCGATGGCAAAGGCCCGATCAATGCCAAAGAAACAGACATCATTGAAAAAGTGGCACCTGGCGTGATCGCGCGTCAGTCAGTGTCGCAGCCAATGCAGACTGGTCTGAAGTCAATTGACTCCATGGTGCCAATCGGCCGTGGTCAGCGCGAGTTGATCATTGGTGACCGTCAAACCGGTAAAACTGCCGTTGCTGTTGATGCGATCATCAACCAGAAAGGCAAGGGCGTTAAATGCGTCTACGTCGCGATTGGTCAAAAGGCATCAACAATCAACAACGTTTTGCGCAAACTCGAAGAGTTCGGTGCACTCGAGTACACCATCATTGTCGCTGCCGCAGCTTCTGATTCGGCTGCAATGCAGTACTTGTCAGCCTACGCAGGCTGCACAATGGGCGAATATTTCCGCGATCGCGGTGAAGATGCTCTGATTGTTTATGATGACTTGACCAAACAGGCGATTGCATACCGTCAGGTTTCCTTGCTGTTGCGCCGTCCTCCAGGCCGCGAAGCATATCCTGGTGACGTGTTTTATCTCCACTCACGCTTGCTCGAGCGCGCAGCCCGCGTGAACGAAGCCTACGTTGAGAAATTCACGAAGGGTGCTGTTAAAGGCAAAACAGGCTCACTCACAGCCTTGCCAATCATCGAAACACAGGCAGGTGACGTTTCTGCTTTCGTTCCTACGAACGTGATTTCGATCACTGACGGTCAGATCTTCCTTGAGACCGACTTGTTCAACGCAGGTGTGCGTCCTGCTATTAACGCCGGTATTTCGGTGTCCCGAGTCGGTGGTGCAGCTCAAACCAAGATCATCAAAAAGCTTTCGGGTGGTATTCGTACCGACTTGGCTCAGTATCGCGAACTCGCAGCGTTTGCACAGTTTGCTTCTGATCTTGACGATGCAACACGCCGTCAGCTCGAGCGTGGCAAGCGCGTGGTTGAGTTGCTTAAGCAGCCACAGTACCAGCCACTGCAGGTTTGGGAACTTGGTGTGATCCTTTTTGCTGTCAACAACGGCTATCTGGATGATGTCGAAGTATCAAGCGTGTTGCCCTTCGAGAAAGGTCTCAAAGACTACCTCAAGGCGAAAAACGCTGCGATGATCGAACGCATCGAAAACACCAAGGAATTGTCGAAGGACGACGAGGCTGAATTGGTTGCCGCGCTGGCCGACTTCAAAAAGAACGGTACCTACTAAGTAACCCGCTATCGCGCAGGCCCGGCCTTTTTGCCGGGCTCAGCGCAAGCAGATGGTCTGAAACCTGATTGACAGGTCTGACACAGGAAGCGAAATGGCAGGAATCAAGGAAATTCGAACAAAGATCAAGAGCGTGCAAAACACGCGCAAGATCACCAAGGCGATGGAAATGGTAGCCGCCTCCAAGATGCGCAAAGCGCAGGAGAGGATGCGTGCGGGCCGTCCATACGCCACGAAAGTGTATGACATCGCCAGCCATTTGATGGAAGCGAACCCCGAGTACACACACCCGTACCTGATAGAACGAAGCGAACTTAAAGCGGTTGGTATCGTTGTGGTTTCCACAGACAAGGGCTTGTGCGGTGGTTTGAACACCAACATCATGCGCTTGGTGTTAAATCGCATGCGCGAATTCAACGGCAAGAACGTTCGTACCCAATTTACAGCTTTTGGTAACAAGGGCTTGGGTGTGTTGACACGTATCGGTGCTGATGTGGTCTCGCAAGAAATCGGTTTGGGTGACAAACCTGAACTCGACCGTCTGATCGGTGCAATTAAAGTTCAGCTGGATGATTTTCTGGCAGGACGCATCGATGCGATTTATATCGCGACCAATCGCTTCGTCAACACAATGAAGCAAGAGCCGACATTTACGCGTCTCTTGCCTTTGCCTGGCAAGTTGGTTGATCCCTACCACGCCTCTTCAGCTCATGCCCAGGACGGGGATGCTGTGACGGCTGATCACGGTTGGGATTACTTGTACGAGCCTGATGCACAGACAGTGATCGACGAGTTGTTGCAGCGTTATGTCGAAGGTCTTGTATATCAGTGCGTAGCAGAAAGTATGGCATCAGAGCAGTCTGCCCGTATGGTTGCCATGAAGGCGGCCTCGGACAATGCTAAGAAGGTGATTGGTGACTTGCAACTCGTCTATAACAAGACGCGTCAAGCTGCTATTACTAAAGAAATTTCGGAAATCGTGGGGGGCGCCGCGGCCGTCTAATTCTTAGACTGCATTCGGTATCCCATCAGACTTTATCAAGTAAGGATCAGACATGAGCAACGGAACCATCGTTCAGTGCATCGGCGCCGTGGTGGATATTCAGTTTCCCCGCGATAACATGCCCCATATTTATGAGGCGCTCCGCCTGGCGGACGACACTTCGGCATTCGCTGAAAAAGGCTTGACCTTTGAAGTGCAACAGCAGCTCGGCGACGGTGTGGTTCGCACCATTGCGCTGGGTTCCAGCGACGGTCTGCGTCGTGGGATGGCTGTTTCCAAAACAGGCGCACCTATTTCCGTGCCAGTTGGTACAGGGACACTTGGTCGAATCATGGACGTGCTGGGTCGCCCCATCGACGACGCAGGCCCGATCGCCAGCAACGAACTGCGTGCGATTCACCAGCCTGCTCCTAAGTTCGACGAACTCTCTCCTTCGGTTGAGTTGCTCGAAACAGGCATCAAGGTGATTGACTTGGTGTGTCCTTTCGCCAAGGGCGGTAAGGTTGGTCTGTTCGGTGGCGCCGGTGTGGGCAAAACTGTGAACATGATGGAACTCATCAACAACATCGCCAAGCAGCATAGCGGTTTGTCCGTGTTTGCCGGTGTGGGTGAGCGTACTCGCGAAGGTAACGACTTCTACCACGAAATGGAAGAGTCCAAGGTGTTGGACAAAGTCGCCATGGTGTTCGGTCAGATGAACGAGCCTCCAGGCAACCGTCTGCGTGTGGCGTTGACCGGTTTGACGATGGCTGAGAAATTCCGTGACGAAGGCCGTGACATTTTGTTCTTCGTTGACAACATTTACCGCTACACACTCGCAGGAACGGAAGTATCGGCTCTGCTGGGCCGTATGCCATCTGCTGTGGGTTACCAGCCTACTCTCGCCGAGGAAATGGGCGTTCTCCAGGAGCGCATCACTTCGACGAAGACGGGTTCGATTACTTCGATTCAGGCTGTTTACGTTCCTGCCGACGACTTGACCGACCCATCGCCAGCGACGACTTTCCAGCACTTGGATTCGACAGTTGTGTTGTCGCGTGACATCGCTTCGCTCGGTATTTACCCAGCTGTTGATCCGCTCGATTCGACCAGCCGTCAGCTTGATCCAAACGTGGTGGGTGAGGAGCATTACAACGTTGCACGTGGTGTTCAGCAGACTCTCCAGCGTTACAAAGAATTGCGCGACATTATCGCGATTCTGGGTATGGACGAATTGTCTCCAGAAGACAAGCAGGCTGTTGCCCGCGCACGTAAGATTCAGCGTTTCTTGTCACAGCCATTCCACGTTGCTGAAGTATTTACAGGTTCACCTGGCAAGTACGTTCCCCTGTCGGAAACACTGCGTGGCTTCAAGATGATTGTGAATGGCGAGTGTGATGCTTTGCCTGAGCAAGCGTTTTATATGGTTGGTGGCATCGACGAAGCCTTCGAAAAAGCCAAGAAACTCCAATAAGGATCCGTCATGGCTACCGTCAAAGTTGACGTCGTCAGTGCAGAGAAGTCTCTGTATTCTGGTGTCGCAAAATTTGTAGTTTTGCCTGGTGAGTCGGGTGAACTGGGTATTTTGCCTGGTCATACCCCTCTCATCTCCCGCATCCGTCCCGGATTGGTGCGTATCGTCCTCGAAGACGACTCTGAAGAGACAATCTTCGTGGCTGGCGGTCTCCTTGAGATTCAGCCCGGCCATGTGACGGTCTTGTCAGATACCGCTATCCGTGGCGGTGATCTGGATGCCGAAAAAGCAGAAGCTGCTCGCTTGGCCGCTCAAGAGGCCTTGGCGAATGCGAAAGACAAGGCGAGCATGGATGTCATGCAAGCCGAACTCGACATGTTGGCCGCGCAAGCAAATGCTGCGCGTCGTATTCGCGAATTGACGAACAAGCAGTAATCTTCTCTAGCATCTGAGCAGTATCATAAACACGCCTACGGGCGTGTTTTTTTATTCTACGTATATCTACGATTGCGTGGATTCCGAATTTCCCCAATCACTCCAACTCTCTACTCTCAGAGATTTTGCCGGAGTGAATTTCCATGCGTCAGCAAATAGATTGCGCTGTTCTAGTCCTATCTGCGCATCAGTCATGGATGCCCCAGGTGCTTTCTTCCGCAGAGCCTGGTTTAAACCGTATCAAACTGTTCCCGCTTGAGTGGGAGGCAGGGAATGTGTTGGATGCTTCTTCAAGTCTTGAAAAAGTAGCGCCTGTCAGTTTGCCTGTTGAAACCCTTGCACAGGCGAGCATTAGTCTGCGACGTTATGACATTGTTCTTGTGCCAGTATCAATGGAAACGCTCGGATGGACCCGTCAGGCACTTGCTGCGATTCCGAGAGGCCCATTTATCCCATTGCTGGGAATCACCAAAGATTTGCGTTCCGCAGCGATACAAGATTTATTGGAAATGGGGATCTCTGACTTTGTCAGGTTGCCTCTGTGTGCAGAGGAGTTCAGGGCTAGGTTGTTGCATGCTGTATCTTCAACGCCAAGATTCGGAAGCTTAAGAGAGCCCACACTCAATTATCAGCAAAATATCGCCTTCGCAAGAGGGGTGGTGCCAAGGATGAGTGAGTCATCCTTGCAGGAGTGGCTCGAACTGACAAAGACAAAAAGTTTGAAAATCCAAGTTCCTTCTTCTAAGCAACTTCAAAACGTATTGATGGGGAGATTACCCAATAAACCTGAAACTGAATTTGAAAAAAATGAAAGATTAAAAATCGAATACGAAAAAGCATTGGATGTTCAAGAGGAGTTTGAACAAAACGATCGATTAGATGTTGAATCGGAAAGCTCGAGCATTTTTGAAGACAATGAAGAGCTTGAGTCGTTTCAGATAGGTCATAAAGGGCATCATTTGAAGGTATTGAAAGCCAAGCTCGTAGAGGATTTTGAACGTGCTTACATTATTGATGCGCTTGAATCTAACAATGGAAATATCGCCACGGCTGCCCGATATTCAGGTAAGCATCGACGAGCCTTCTGGGCGCTCATGCAAAAGTACGAAATTGCCGCGGGGGATTTCAAGTATTAAACCCAAAGTGTTCTGCGTTGAGATGTTTGGGAGGGTTAAAATGGTGCAATTGTCATGGCGTATTGCCGCTTTTGCAGCTCGCTGTCCGGATAAAGGAATGTTGTGTCTGTAGCCCCTTTGAAAAATGATTTATTGCTGCGGGCCTTGTTGCGCCAGCCCGTACCTTACACGCCGACTTGGTTGATGCGCCAAGCGGGTCGCTATTTGCCCGAGTACAACGCTACCCGCGCCCGCGCGGGTTCGTTCATGGGATTAGCTCAAAATCCAGACTACGCGGCCGAGGTCACTCTTCAGCCGCTGGATCGCTTTCCATTGGATGCGGCAATACTTTTTTCAGATATTTTGACTGTGCCTGATGCGATGGGTCTTGGACTGTCCTTTGCTCAAGGTGAGGGGCCTCGATTTGCGCATCCTATTCGCGATGAACAAGATGTCGCGAAATTATCTGTGCCAGATCTTAGCAAGCTTCAGTACGTGTTCGACGCTGTCCGCGTCATACGCAAACAGCTCGATGGACGCGTGCCGCTCATCGGTTTCGCAGGCAGCCCTTTTACCGTTGCGTGCTATATGGTCGAAGGCAAGGGGAGTGATGACTATCGCTTGATCAAAAGCATGTTGTACGCACGCCCTGATTTGTTGCATAGCATCTTAAAGATTAATGCCGAAACCACCGCCCAGTACTTGAATGCCCAGATTGATGCCGGGGCGCAAGCCGTGATGATTTTTGACAGCTGGGGCGGTGTTTTGGCGGACAGTCTGTTTCAGCAGTTTTCGCTTCACTACACCAAGCAGGTTGTCAGCGCGCTCAAGCGAGAAAATGAGGGCCGCCAAGTCCCGGTGATCGTTTTTACCAAAGGTGGCGGGCAATGGCTAGAGTCGATCGCAGATTGTGGCGCCGATGCTGTCGGACTCGATTGGACGGTCGATCTTGCTGCTGCGCGTCGCAGAGTCCAAGACTCAGTTGCTTTTCAAGGTAATCTTGATCCCATCGCCTTGTTTGGTGGTGAGCCTGCGATACGCCAAGAGGTGCGTCGAGTGCTGGATAATTATGGTCCGGTTGGCAGTGGCGGTCATGTGTTTAATCTGGGTCATGGGATCTCTCAATTCACACCCCCAGAGGCGGTGGGTGTCCTTGTGGATGAGGTTAGAGCGTATAGCCCGAAGTTACATGGATCGAGCACCATAAAGTGAGCAACCATGCGCCTTTTAAAAGAAAAATACCTGTAATCCTGCACCAGACTGAAGCAGTTGTGCACAGCACTAAAAACCTTGGGGAAAGCCCTACATTTAGAAAGTCAATTCTATGATAGCTTTGTAAGTATTTGATTATTAATAATAAAATACGTCAACTATTGTTAAATTGACATTTTCTTTAGTATCAATGTCCTAATTGATGCATGATGGGTACACGGTTTTCCCCAAAGTTATCCACAAGCGGCAGCATGATTTTTTTGAAGCCATGATCTGTCAGTCTTTTAGACTCAAAATCAAGAAACAACATTAAGTACATGTCAGATTCGCGTCATTTTTCGTCGGATAGTGAGACCTCTACTGAGGTCTGGATCCGCGTGGCGCTGGACGTGCCAGTAGAGGGGCCTTTTGACTACCGTGGTCCCCAAGATGTTGTGGTTGGCGACCGGGTGATTGTGTCCTTTGGTCGCCGAAAAATGATCGGGCTGGTGGTGGAGCTGCCTTCGACGCCCGGTTGTGATCCGAGTCTTGTCAAACACGTTGAGTCAGTTCTCAAAGATATTCCCGCGCTGTCTGCAAGCTGGTTAAAGTTTGCGAGGTTTGCTGCGGACTATTATCAGCGTCCTTTGGGTGAAGTAGTCATGCCGGCGCTCCCTGTGGCTTTGCGCAGTCTGAGCGCCTATCAGGGCAAGCGTTCTGCAGGAGGGCCTGTCGCACGTCTGGATCAGCGCCGTGCGCCCAAACTTAAACCCACAGAGCCTTCGGCCCCCCCCTCTTTGAATGATGCTCAGCAGCATGCTGTCCAGGTCATCGGAGACAGCCTGGGTTTTCAGGCTTTTCTTTTGTATGGCGTCACCGGGAGTGGCAAGACCGAGGTGTATTTGCACGCTGCAGCTCAAACTCTGGCTCGGGGCAAGCGTGTCCTGATGCTCGTACCTGAAATCAATCTCACGCCACAATTTGAGCAATCCCTGCGCGCACGCCTTGAGCCCGTCGCTGGTGTGGGTGGTGTGGCCGTTCTGCACAGCGCCTTGTCCGATGGTGAAAGGCTCAGAGCCTGGTTGCGTGCGCAGCGTGGCGAGGCCAGAGTGGTTTTAGGCACGCGGTTGTCCATCTTTGCGCCAATGGACGACATCGGGCTGATCGTAGTCGACGAGGAGCATGATCCTTCCTACAAGCAACAAGATGGTTTGAGGTACTCGGCGCGTGACCTCGCTGTTTGGCGAGGACATGATTTGGGGATCCCTGTGGTGCTGGGTTCTGCGACGCCCTCGCTGGAGAGTTGGGTGCATGCGGAAAAGGGAAATTACAAAAGGCTGGATTTGCCGGCGCGCGCCCGAGAGGTCAGCTTGCCTTCAGTGCGGTTAGTCGATACTCGTCGCCTCAAGATGGAGCATGGCTTGTCCGTGCAGTTACTGGACGCGATGCGCACGCGTCTGGCTAATCGAGAGCAAGTACTGATATTTTTAAATCGCCGAGGATATGCGCCTGCCTTACATTGCACCTCCTGTGGCTGGGTGAGTCAGTGCCCTCGGTGCACGACGTTTACTGTGTTGCACCGCATGACTCCCGGACGCCATCAGTTGCATTGTCATCATTGCGGTTTCCAGCAGCGCGTTCCTCAGGCCTGTCCGGATTGCGGTGATCAGGATATGCAACCGATCGGTCGCGGTACCCAGCGCATCGAGGAGCACCTGGGCATGCTATTTCCAGAGGCGCGTGTGGCACGCATTGATGCGGATAGCACGCGTAAAAAAGGAAGCGCGCAGGCACTGTTTGCAAGTGTGCATGCGGGGGAAGTGGATATTCTTGTCGGCACGCAGATGGTCGCCAAAGGCCATGACTTTGCGAATCTGGGGCTGGTGGGCGTGCTCAATGCCGATGCCATGCTTTTTTCGCAGGATTTTCGCGCACCTGAACGACTCTTTGCGCAACTGATGCAAGTGGCGGGTCGTGCGGGTCGCCATACAGGGCATGGTGAAGTGATTGTCCAGACAGGCTATCCGGAACAGTCCGTCTATCAGGCTTTACTTAAACATGATTATTCCGGGTTTGCGCGTCACACGATGAATGAGCGCGAGGCTGCGATGCTGCCTCCGTTTTCGCATCAAGCTTTATTGAGCGCAGAAGCGCGTGAACTCAACGTTGCTCTTGATTTTTTGCAAGCTGCTCGTGATGCGGCACACACTTTATTAGTAGCGCAGCAAACAGAGGCGGTGATCACTTTGTACGATCCTGTCCCACTTCGCATCGTCCGGGTTGACAACATGTGCCGTGCACAGTTGCTCGTTGAGGCAACGCATCGTCCAGCGCTCCAGTCCCTGTTACGTCGCTGGATGAGCGCGCTGAACGAGCACCCTGATCTGCGTCGAGTACGATGGCAGCTTGAAGTTGATCCGCTCGAAATTTGATTCTCCCTATGTCCACGTCTTTCACTCATGGTCTGAATGCCGCCCAGCGCGAAGCTGTGCTGTATCTTGACGGTCCTTGCCTCGTGCTGGCGGGAGCGGGTTCGGGCAAGACAAGGGTCATCACTCAGAAAATTGCTTATTTATTGTGCGACTGTGGATATCCCGCTCGCAATGTGCTGGCCTTGACGTTTACCAACAAGGCTGCGCGCGAGATGGAGGATCGGGTGAAACGCTTGGTGGATCCTTCGATCGCAAAGGGCCTGACGATCAGTACTTTTCATTCGCTTGGTGTCAAGATATTGCGCGAAGAAGCTCAGCATGCGGGGCTTAAGCCTCAATTTTCGATTTTTGATTCGGATGATGCGTTGGCCATCATCCAGGATCTGTTGGCTACCACGGACCGGGGACGTTTACGCTCTGTCCAGCAGACTATTTCCCTTTGGAAAAATGCCATGCTGGATCCTGACGCCGCGGCAAACATCGCCGCGACACCCAGTGAGATCGAAGCTGCGCGTGTTTACAGAAGCTATAACGCAACACTCGCGGCGTATCAGGCCGTTGATTTTGATGACCTGATCGCCATCCCTGCGCAGATTTTCGAGCGAAGCGCCGAGGCGCGGGAAAAGTGGCAAAAAAAGGTGCGTTATCTTTTAGTGGATGAGTATCAGGATACTAACGTTTGTCAGTATCGGTTGGTGCAGTGGCTGACGGGACCGCGTGCCATGTTCACGGCAGTGGGCGACGATGATCAGGCTATTTATGCATGGCGTGGTGCGACCATCGAAAATCTCGCCAAACTCACGACAGATTATCCTCAGATCAAGCTGGTCAAACTCGAGCAGAACTACCGCTCCAGTCAAAGCATTCTTGCTGCGGCAAATAATGTGATCACTAAAAATCCAAAGCTTTTCGAAAAGAAGTTATGGTCCGAGCACGGTCTGGGCGATGCGATTAGTGTGACCGCGATGGCAAGCGACGAGGTAGAGGCTGAAAATGTGGCGATGAAAATTTCAGCCGCACGTTTCGAAAAGCAAGCGTCATGGAAGGATTTCGCGATTTTGTATCGCGGTAATCACCAGTCACGCATCGTGGAACAAGCGATGAGGAATTTGCATATTCCCTATACGATTTCGGGTGGTCAGAGTTTTTTTGACAAGGCCGAGGTACGCGACGTTCTCGCCTACTTGAGGTTGATCGCTAATGAGGATGATGATCCAGCCTTTATTCGTGCTGCAACAACGCCTAAACGGGGGATCGGACAAGCGACGCTCCAGACCCTGGGACAATATGCCGGTGAAAGACAGATTTCCCTGTTTGAAGCATTGTTTGAACAAGGGATCGAGCCCCGACTGAATGCACGCCAGCTTGAGCCGCTCAGAACTTTTGGCGAGTTTATCTCCCGCATTCAGTATCGCGCAGGTCGCGTCGAATCCGGCCAACCTGTGCATGCTGCTGAGCCTGCAGGGGTCATCTTGGATGATTTACTGAGCGCGATTCAGTACGAGCGCTACCTCTACGATATTTTGGATGAAAAACCCGCGCAATCTCGTTGGCAAAATGTGCTTGAGCTCATTGGCTGGCTCAAGCGCAAGGCTGAGGCCGACAGCATGGGCTTGATCGACCTGGTCCAGCACGTTGCCCTGGTCACAATGCTCGAGCGCGGCGAAGAGGACGAGCCGGATGCGGTCAAACTATCGACGCTCCATGCTTCCAAAGGTTTGGAATACCCCCACGTTTATCTGCTTGGTGTCGAAGAGGGTTTACTACCGCACATGGGACGGGATGACGAAGACGTGGACCCGAGTAAGGCGGCGGATGCGCTTGTGTCACGCATCCAGGAGGAACGTCGTCTGATGTACGTGGGCATTACCCGTGCGCAGCGGAGTTTGCATCTGAGCTGGTGTCAGAAACGTCGCCGGGCCCGTGAGGATCTGGTGAGGGAGCCCTCGCGTTTTATCGAAGAGATGGGTTTGTCCGCGACGGCGCTCCAGTTGCAGCCTGATACGATGAGCCCGAAAAACCGCCTTGAGATGCTCAAGGCGATGTTGAACAAAAAAAACTGATATAAAAAATTATCTGAGATTGGCCAGCGTATTTCGCCAGAACTGAAGACGTCTTGGAAGTGTCGAGACGAAAATATGTTCGCGCAACGTGTGGGCGCCATCCCCTTCGGCGCCGAGCCCGTCGATCGATGGACAACCAATCGCGGCTGTGAAATTTGCGTCGCTGCCACCTCCCGATACGGGTGCCTCTTCGAGTTCAAATCCCGCTTGCTTGGCAAAGGGTTTAAGTGTCTCCAGCAGTTTCTCTGCTGCAGCGGACTTGACCATCGCCGGGCGGTTGAGTTCAACATCGATATCGAGGGTCACATCTGGATCCACCGGTTTGAGTGCCTGCATGCGCGCCAAAATTTCTTGACCCGTTGCCTCGTCGGGAATCCGGAAATCCACCATGACTTCGCAGTGAGAGGGTACGGTATTGGTCACTGTGCCGCCGGAGATGGTGCCTACGCTTACAGTGATCCCTCGACTGTAGTCAGTCATGGCCTCGAGGGCCAGGATTTGATGCGCCATTTCACGAATCGCGCTGCGTCCTTTCTCGTGTGCCATTCCGGCGTGAGAAGGTCTGCCTGTCACGACAAGCTTTAACATGCCGGTGCCTTTGCGTCCTGTCACGCAACGTCCACCGTTTGGGCGTGCGGGTTCTGGAACGAGGGTGTAGACCGCGCGTTTGGCAAAGGCTTCGATGTGTTCACGTGAGGCATGACTGCCTACTTCCTCATCGGGAACCAGGAGAAAATCGACTGGCATGGGTGTGGAGCCGGGTTTGGAATATTCACCAAGGGCTGTCAAGGCCAGGAACGTGCCTCCCTTCATATCAAAGCTCCCGGGCCCATAGAGTTTGTCATCTTCGATACGACATGGGTTGGTTTCAAGTGTCCCGTGAGGATGAACGGTGTCGATATGTGCGAGCAACAGCAAACCGGGACGTGTGTCCCCATCCGCCCGATTCGTCGCATGTATCATGGGGAGTCGAGTGGGTCCGATTTCGCTCAGTGCCACTTTCAGACCGGCGTCCCGCGCCTTGGCTAAAACGATTTGCGCCATGCGATGGACTGCAGCAGGATCGCTGGAGGGCGACTCGCATTCGATCCAGGTGCGGATGCCTTGTGCAAGCGCGTGCGCTTCAGGGGTGATGGCTGGACGATCGAGAGCGGGCGTTGTCGCGGTATTCATTGGGATCCTCGTCTGAAGTAACTATTTGTGATTTTCTTTAAAAGATACTCGATTTCTGAGGTCTCGAATGGCGTCAGGCAGTTCTCCGGCAGTCAGGCCGATGGGTCCCTTACCTTGAGAGACCAATGCATCGGCGGCTGCTCCGTGTAACCAAACCCCCGCAGGGATCGCTTGCTCGGCAGGGATACCCTGCGCAAGCAGGCTACCCAGCAAACCACTCAGTACATCTCCAGTCCCACCTGTTGCGAGACCGACATTTCCTGTCGTGTTGATTTGCCATTGTCCCTCGGGTGAGCAGATGATGGTTCCGGCACCTTTCAGAACAACCCACGCGCGATAGCGATGGGCAAGAGTTTGTGCCGCTTGGGCTCTATCAGATTGGATCGTGCGGGTATCTGTTTGTAAAAGTCTCGCGGCTTCAGTGGGGTGGGGTGTCAGCACCACCAACCCTTTGCCCCATGTGTTTGAAATCTCTCCCTGTGCGAGCGCATTGAGTGCATCAGCGTCCAGCACGAGAGGAAGTTCAGCGCGAACAGCAAAGAGGCGCCTGAGCAAAGCCAAAGCAGCGGGTGCCTGACCGAGACCGCAACCTGCTACCCAGGCTGTCATGCTGGAGGCAGATTCGATCAAGCCAGAGGCCTCGTGGAGCATGAGTTCGGGGTAATTGCTGTCATAGGCAACCGGGAGGGGTGTCTGTGCGAGCGCCAGATAGGTTTTACCGACACCGCTTTTGAGCGCTGCGCGGCCTGCCAGAATGACTGCTCCCGTCATTCCCGGGGCGCCACCCAGAATCCCGACAGATCCAAAGGTGCCTTTGTGTCCCTCAGGGTCACGGACTGCAAAGACCAGTGGAAACTGCTGTTCCACCACGGAACTTCCACTCAGGTGGGAAAGAGTCATATGGGCAGGCATCTGTTAGGGGTGTAGAGGCCGGATCGTGCCACGTGCGGATATGACGACGACCTTGAATATGACTATTATGCAACAGCTATAGTTAGAGCTAATTAGATTTCAGGAAATCACATGAAAGCGATTCATACAGTAGGTGTGGCTGGCGCCGGAGCCATGGGGCGAGGTATTGCGCAAATTGCGGCTCAGGCTGGTCTGCGGGTCAAGTTGTTCGATACGAATCCGGCTGCGCTGAATTCGGCGCGAGACGCCCTCACGAACACATGGACGATGCTTGCCAGCAAGGGCAAAATGACGGACGAACAGGTTCACGAGGCCTTGGGCAAGCTCTATCTGATTGATGAGATCAAAGACCTCTCTGATTGTGATCTGGTGATCGAGGCCATCATTGAGCGGCTGGACATCAAGCAGCCATTTTTCAAACAACTCGAGTCAGTGGTATCGCCTGATTGCATTCTTGTCTCTAATACGTCTTCCTTGTCCATCACGGCGATTGCAGCGGTCTGCGCACGCCCGGAGCGCGTTGCGGGCTATCACTTTTTTAATCCAGTTCCCTTGATGAAAGTGGTCGAGGTCATTGATGGTTTGCGTACGGATCCCGCTGTGGGTGATGCCTTGATGGCACTCACTGTTCGCATGGGACACAAGCCTGTGCGTGCCAAAGATATGCCTGGCTTTATTGTGAATCATGCAGGCCGGGGGATGAATACCGAGGGTCTGCGCGTCGTGCAGGAAAGTGTCACGGATTTTGCGACAGTCGATGGCATCATGCGCGAGCAAGCCGGGTTCAAGATGGGACCTTTTGAGCTGATGGATCTGACAGGACTTGATGTCTCGCACGCCGTGATGGAGTCCATTTATCACCAATTTTACGAAGAGCCGCGCTTCAAGCCCTCTCCAATCGGGACGATTCGCGTAGCAGGTGGCTTGTATGGTCGTAAGAGTCAGGGTGGATTTTATGCCTATGAAGAAGGTCAGAAACAACCTGTGATTGAGGCGCCAGCCCCCGCTTTAACCGGACCCGCCAAGGTATGGGTCAGTCCACTGCATCACTTGGGTCATGCCCGTACGGTGGAGCTCCTCAAGCGTCTGGGCGCCACGGTGCAAGCCGGACACACACCCGACGTGGACAGTCTGATTGTGGTGACACCTTACGGTGAGGATGTCTCCACAACGGTATCCAAACAAAAGCTTGATGCCGCACGCACTGTCGGTCTTGACACGCTTCATGATTTTGAATATTCGCGCAGACGCACGTTGATGGTCTCGCCAGCTACGCGTGCCGAATACCGAGAGATGGCGCATGCCATCTTTGGTGTGGATCACGTGCGTGTCAGCGTGATTCAGGACTCGGCCGGTTTTGTGGCGCAGCGAATCGTCGCGATGATCGTGAACGTGGCGTGCGATATTGCGCAACAAGATATCGCCTCGCCTCAAGACATCGATCTTGCCGTGAATCTTGGCTTGGGTTATCCCAAGGGACCTTTGAGCCTCGGCGATGCGTTGGGCGCGGAAAATATTCTGGAGATTTTGCGCAACATGCAAAGCGTCTCGGGTGACCCGCGCTATCGTCCAAGCTTGTGGTTGCAACGCAGAGTGCAGCTTGGTATGTCTTTGCTGACCACCCGTGTTTAGCAAAGGGTATTGAGAAAGGATATTTTTAAACGTAAAAAAGCCCTCGATTGAGGGCTTTTTTACTTAGACCATTTGTTTCAATGCAGAAGCGATTGACGCCAGCATTCAGGACGATTGATGATTACTTGGCCGCGTCGACCATGTACTGTGTCGCAGCGCGGAGATCTGCATCGCTCGCGCCCGCAGCGCCCCCCTTGGCAGGCATGATGCCCTTGCCGGCAATCACCGCAGCCACAAGTGCATCCATGCCAGTGGCAATACGTGGTGCCCAGGCAGCTTTGTCAGCGAATTTGGGAGCTCCCGCAACACCTGCGACGTGGCAGGCTGCACAGGCTTGTTTGTACAGCTTTTCACCCACGTCGTTTGTGGCCGGTGCGGCTGCGGCGGCAGGTGTGGCTGCTGTAGCAGTTGCAGCCATGGCCTTGGGTGCTGCTGGTGCAGGTGCGGCAGCCATAGGTGCGGCGGGTGCCGGAGCAGCAGCTGCCTCGGCAGGTTTGGGTTCAGCAGGCTCGGCAAATTTGCCGCCAGCGCTGTTGGCCATGTACACCACTGCACGGGCAATTTCAAAATCGTCCAGAGCAGGATTGCCGCCTTTGGCAGGCATGGCGCCTTTACCCTTGACGACGCTCGCAATCATGGATTGCAGACCTGTGGCGATCGGAGCGGACCATGCTGCCGCATCGGCAAATTTGGGGGCGCCCGCTGCGCCAGCATCGTGACAGCCTGCACAGACTGCTTTGTAAACCTGTTCGCCAGTCTTGAAAACTTTCGGACCGCTAGCATCCACCAGATCAAGTTTTGCCACGGGCGCGATACGCTTTTGTGTGGCTTCTGGACTGAGGGTGTTGGAGCCTGCGCCAACCTGATCACCAGCGGTGACGAGCTTGACCAGGAGAAGGATGACGATGATTGGCAAGACAAAGGACAACACGATCGTGACGATCAGTTGTTTAGGTGTCTTGATAGGCGATTGATGCTCTTCGTGTGGCTGCGTATTGCTCATGACCAAATCCTGCGAGTCTTCGACTGGAGACCTGGACGGCAGGAGCGGTTCAGTGCCCCAGTCGTGCGAGTAACCAGCCATAGTAGTTAGGCGGTTTTCTTATAACCCAAGGATTATAGCGGCATCGGGCGGGCTAAGTCGAAAAGAGACGAGCAATTCTGTTTCGCCAGGGGGGTGATTCAGCATCTGCCGCTATAATTCGCCCGCTGGCGCCCGTAGTTCAATGGATAGAATAAGAGTTTCCGAAGCTCTCGATACAGGTTCGATTCCTGTCGGGCGCGCCAAATACCCCTAAAGTCTGTCTAAACAGGCTTTTTCAGTGCCTTGTGAAAGCGCGCGACATAATCGTCAAAACTTTCCTGATCACTCGCTTCGATCTGCTGTTGTTCCATGAGGGACTGGGTGGCCTGCGCCTGGGTTGCGGCGAGCTCGGCCGGGCTCAGACCGGCTTGCTTGAGCTTGAGGGCGTGCACCCGGCTCTGTTCGAGTGTCCAGTCGTGAAAGGAAACCTTGTGCGAAGTGAGCTGTTCGAGAAACTGTGCGGAGGGTGTGCGGGCTGCATCAGCCACTTTTTCACGCTGCGCAAGTACCGAATTTCTATAGCTTTTTTCGCCCAAAGTCTGATCGAGCGTCTCCGCGCATCGCGCGATCTCGTCCAGCAGTTCATCGGCCCACTGTTTGAGGGAAATTTCTCGACCGAGTCTGGAGAGCATCAGGCCTGGTTGACGCCCTTTTTTAACGACCGTAGCAAAGTTGGACGTGCTTTCGGAGCACCAGCCGCTGTCGGCGAAGGGCGGACTTTCCTGCAGGGCGCAAAAAAGCAGGAACGCATCGACAAATCTAGCCGTTTGGGCAGAAATGCCAGTCGCCTGGGTCGGATCGATATCCAGGCACCGCACCTCAATGTACTGGATGCCACGTTCCGCCAGCGCCGTGATCGGCCGTTCGCAGGGACCCGTCGTACGCTTGGGCCGAATACTCGAATAAAACTCGTTTTCAATCTGCAGCACATTGGTATTGAGCTGTATCCACTCCCCGTTGCGGTGCGTCCCGATCGCTTCATAATCGGGCCAGGGCGTTGTGACGGCATCGTAGAGGCGCGACAGGAATGTTTTGAGGTCGTTGTAACAAAGCTTGAGACCTGATTGAGCTTTGTTTTGATAACCCAGGTCGCTCATGCGCAGGCTGGTTGCGTGGGGCAGATACATGGTTTGCTGATCGAGCTCAAGCAAGTCTCCCGTTTTCCCACGCAGGAACTCTTTTGAAAGAGCCGGTGATGCGCCAAACAGGTACATCAGCAACCAGCTGTAGCGGGTGAAGTTGCGAATCAAGGAAATGTAACCTGCGGAGCGGCGGTCCTGCGCTGTGGCCTGCGGGAGATTGAGCAACTCCCATAGCGATTCATCAAAAGAAAAGTTGTAGTGCAGTCCTGCAATGCACTGCATCGTGCGTCCATACCGTTCTGCCAGGCCCCTGCGATAGACGTGTTTGATCATGCCGGTATTAGAGGTGCCGTACCAGCCAATGGGGATTTCGTTGTCCGCTGGCAAGTGTGCGGGCATCGAGTGGTTCCACATGAGTTCGTCGCTCAAGGTCGTGGCAACCACGCGGTGCACTTCGTCGAGTTCAGCCATGAGGCTGTCGACGTTGGTATGTGTGCCGGTAATCAGTTCAAGCAGCGCTTCGGAGTAATCGGTTGTGATCCGCGGGTGAGTCAGCGCAGAGCCCAGGGCTGCCGGGTGGGGCCGCCTGGAGAGCGACCCGTGGGAATCCACGCGCAGGCCCTCTTTTTCAATGCCGCGTAGCGACTTTCCCAAAACCTCTGGGTGGGAATTTAGGATGGCAAGACGTTGAATCAATGTGGACACGGGTAAACCTATAGCTGAGGCGAATCAGTTCATTTTAAGGGATGCTTCACTTTACCCGCGGATGAAGAAAATAGAGGACAATTTGTAACAGTGCTGTCAGTACTTTCTAATAGATCTTGATCGAGACGTGTTGTGCGCAAAATTTTTACCCTACTAGTGATGTGGTTATCAGTTGGTTTGTCTGTTGGTTTACTCACTGGCTGCACGCCTGAGTACAACTGGCGGGAGACGATGGTTGCCGAGGACCGTGCCGTCATCATGTTTCCTTCGCGCACGCAGACCGAACAGCGACCCATCGATGTCGAAGGTATTCAAACGACCTTTTCTCTGACTACGGCAGCGGTGGACCAGGCGGTGTTTTCTGTAGGTTTTATTCCTCTCCCAGAGACGCTTGGTCAGGAAAAAAGCACGGCTTTGGTCAAGACAGTGGTGTCTGCGCTCGCTGCGCGGGCCGGGAAACAAGCCCCTGAAAATGCGCTGACTGGTGAGATTTTTACGCTGGAAACGGTTGTGGCAAATAAACCCTCACTGATGATGGCCCGTGTGGTGATCCATCGTGGGATGTTGATTCAAGTCGTCGTCTCGGGACCGAAACAATCGCTTTCAAATGAAAATGCGCTTGAGTTTGTCCGCTCACTCAGATTGAAGTGAGGGTGACCGGTGAGCAGGCCAAGTCTGAGTGCTTGGGCGACCCCTGCTTGTCGGCCATAAACTTTCAGTTTGCGGCATGCATTGAGTAAATGAAAATTGACCGTTCGTTCCGAGAGCCCAATAATGAGCCCGATTTCCCAGCTGGTCTTGCCAGCGGACACCCACTCCAGGCATTGCAACTCTCGTCCGGAAAGACGTGGATTTGTCATGAGAAAAAGCTCCCAGTGGACTCAAATGATAATTAGTTAGTGTGAGCGTATATTCTCCTAATTAGAATGCGCAGAACCCCTGTGATGGCACACTCATTTGTAATAAAGTGTTTGAGAAGTAGCCAAGTTGTTACCACCCTCCTCAGCTTGCCGCCTTTGTTTAACGCTTTTGTTGTCTGGGCGATGTTAGAATTTAATCCTAGTTGGCGCCGATTTGCTCGATCCGCTTGCGGGCGCCTCATAAATCCCGCTAAAGAAGGTCTGTATGCCTAATTCGTCCAGTATCCAGGGCGCTCCATCCGCACAAGCTTCCGCCAAGATCCCTTTGGGCTCTGTAGGTGTCGTCCACACACAGTTTTTGCATTTCGATGAGCCACTGCCTCTCGCCAGTGGTCATACTCTTTCGTCTTACGACTTGGCGATTGAAACGTACGGCACCCTGAATGCTGACGCCAGCAATGCCGTACTCATTTGTCACGCCTTGAATGCATCCCATCATGTGGCGGGGATCTCCGCTGAAAATCCGGATGACATCGGCTGGTGGGACAACATGGTAGGGCCGGGTAAGCCGGTCGATACCAACGTATTTTTCGTGATCGGTGTGAACAATCTGGGTTCCTGTTTCGGCTCGACAGGTCCTGCCAGTATTCGTCCCGAGACCGGCAAGCCCTGGGGCGCAGCTTTCCCTGTGCTCACCGTCGAAGACTGGGTGTCGGCCCAGGCCCGCGTGGCCGATCGTCTGGGGATCAAACGCTTCGCCGCAGTGATGGGTGGTTCATTGGGCGGGATGCAGGCCTTGAGTTGGGCGATTACGCTGCCCGAGCGGGTCGCACATTGCGTAGTGGTCGCCAGCACGCCGCGCCTGTCTGCTCAAAATATCGGTTTTAACGAGGTGGCACGACGCGCGATCATCACGGACCCTGAGTTCCACGGGGGCGACTATTACGCACACAATACCGTCCCGCGCCATGGCTTGTCGGTTGCAAGAATGATTGGCCACATCACGTATTTGTCTGATGATGATATGGCTGAGAAGTTTGGCAGGACTCAGCGTGAACCTGCAGCCAATGGTGCCTATCATTACGGTTACGGTGTGGAGTTTGAGGTCGAGTCCTACTTGCGTTACCAAGGCGAGAAATTTTCCAAATATTTCGATGCGAATACGTATTTGCTCATTACACGCGCGCTCGATTATTTTGATCCTGCCAAGAAAACCGGTGGTGATTTTGCGCGTGCGATTGCGCCTGCCCAGGCAGATTTCCTCCTGGTTTCCTTCACGACGGACTGGAGATTTCCTCCTGAACGCTCGCGGGAAATTGTGCAGGCTCTTCTTAAAAACGGTCAACCCGCAACCTATGCCGAGATCGACGCTCCACACGGGCATGATGCCTTTTTGCTCGACGATGCCCGATATCACAGCCTGATGCGTGCCTATTTTCTCCGCATCGCCGCCACACTGGATGTGCCACAGGCATTGCGTGCTTCAAGCGAGGTGCGTCCATGAAAGAGCAGCTGCAACTGAGTGGTCAAACGATGGATGGTGATTTGCGCGGTGATTTGGCTCGGATCGCGCAATGGGTGCGTCCGGATAGTCGCGTCCTGGATCTAGGGTGTGGAGACGGTGCGTTACTGGCGCACCTTAAACAGTCTAAAAATGTTCAGGGTGTGGGTGTTGAGATCAGTGACGATCGGGTGCTAAGCTGCGTCAAGCGCGGTGTGCATGTGATTCAGCAAAACCTCGAAGACGGACTGGCGATGTTCGACGACCAGCAGTTCGATACTGTGGTGCTCTCTCAAACGCTTCAATCCATGCACAACACTGAGCATATTTTGCGAGAGATGGCGCGTGTGGCGCGCGAGGGAATCGTTTCCTTTCCCAATTTTGGATATTGGCCACATGGCTGGTCGATTTTGCGTGGACGGATGCCCGTCACCGGTCAAATGCCTTATGACTGGTACAACACACCCAACATTCATCTCTGCACGCTGAAAGATTTTGAACGTCTGGCTGCCAAGCTGGGATTTACGATTTTAGAGCGTGCCACCTTCAACGATGAGCGTGAAGTGAAGGTGCTGGCAGGATGGCGCAGTACGCTTGCCGCGTACCGTTTCAGTGCCAGGCGTCACGCATGACCGCCACGAGCAACCCATTGCCAGAAGCGGAGCCGCAGACGATTCCGGCGTCAAAGCTCTATACCAGCAGGCGGGTTGCCCCTTTGCTGGCCTTGGGTTTCGCGAGTGGCTTGCCCCTCGCGTTAACGGGTGGAACCTTACAGGCCTGGGCCACAATCGAACAAGTTTCTTTGCAGGAAATTGGCTTCCTGACGCTTGTCGGGACGGCTTACACACTCAAGTTTTTATGGGCGCCCTTGATTGATCGTTATGTGCCCCCGTTTTTGGGACGCAGGCGAGGCTGGATGCTGGTCATGCAGCTATTACTCGCACTCGGCATCATGGCGATGGGTTTGATGTCGCCCGGACAGAGTTTGTTGCCGCTTGCATTGTTGGCAGTCGCAGTGGCTTTTTGTTCCGCGACGCAGGATATTGCCTTTGATGCCTATCGTAGCGACGTGTTACGCAAAGAAGAAAGAGGTGCCGGGGCGGCCTTGTCTGTGCTCGGCTACAGGTTGGCGATGCTCACCTCGGGAGGGTTGGCATTGATCTTGGCAGATCAATGGCTAGGCTGGGGGCATACTTACATCTTGATGGGGGCGCTGATGTTGGTCGTCGCGCTTGCGACCCTCTGGGCGCCAGAGCCGGAGGTGCCTGCGCAGACACCTCGATCGCTATCGCGTGCGGTGTTTGAACCATTCAAAGAGTTTTTCGGTCGCCCTGAAGCCATCACAGTGTTGCTACTGATCGTGCTCTACAAGCTGGGAGATGCCTTTGCGGGCGCACTATCAACGACTTTCTTGTTACGTGCTGCCGGTTACACGGCGACAGAGGTCGGAACAGTCAATAAGTTGCTCGGCCTGACCGCCACCATCGTGGGCGCGTTGACGGGCGGCGCGTTGATGGCCAAGTTAGGTCTGTACCGTTCGTTGATGCTGTTTGGTTTGCTTCAGGCCTTGTCCAACCTTGGGTTCTGGGTGATTTCCGTCGGACCCCATAGTGTCTGGTTGATGGCTGCCGGTGTGGGGCTTGAAAATTTGTGTGGCGGAATGGGGACGGCCGCTTTCGTTGCGTTGCTGATGGGGCTTTGCAACCGGGAATTCTCTGCTACACAGTTTGCGTTGCTGTCTGCGTTGTCTGCAGTGGGTCGGACCTACTTGGCGGGGCCTTTTACCCCGCCGCTAGTGGAGTTTGCCGGTTGGCCTTCCTTCTTTTTGATGACGGTTGCAATCGCGCTTCCAGGCCTGTTGCTATTGCGCTGGAGGCGCCGGGATATTGAACGTATCGATGCCGCAGGTGTTTGAAACAGAGGCCGTCGAGCTCACGCCCCGAGTTTGAAGTCGTAATCAATTGTGAAGGGCGCGTGATCAGAAAAACGCTCTTCTTTGTAAATACTGGTTGCTTTCGCTTTGGCCGCGATCCCGGGCGTTGCGAGCTGATAGTCCAGACGCCAGCCCACGTTCTTGGCCCAGGCTTGACCACGGTTACTCCACCAAGTGTATTGTTCGGGACGAGGATCGAGTGTTCTGAACACATCGATGAAACCAATCTCGTCAATTGTGTGAGTCATCCATGCCCGTTCCTCAGGTGTAAAGCCTGAGTTTTTCTGATTGGATTTCCAGTTTTTCAAATCGATTTCTTTGTGTGCGATATTCCAGTCCGCACAGATCACATATTCGCGTTTGGTCTTTTTGTGATCATCCATCAGGTCCTGCAGCCAGGGACCAAACTTATCTAGAAAACGGAATTTTGCTTCTTGACGCTCCGGACCACTTGAGCCAGAGGGGAGATAGGCGCTGACCACGGTCAGATTCGGCCAGTCCGCGCGGATCACGCGTCCTTCCTGATCAAATTCAGGACAGCCGATGCCTGTGAGCACTCGCTCGGGTTGTTGTCTCAAGTAGATACCAACGCCGCTATAGCCTTTTTTTTCGGCTGCGCAGAAATGCCCGGTATAGTCTAGAGGATGTTGATAATCATGCTGGATATCGGTCAGGTGTGCCTTGAGCTCCTGCAGACAAAGGATATCTGCCTGATGTGATTTCAGCCATTCGAGCAGGCCCTTGTTGTAAGCCGAGCGTATGCCGTTCAGATTCAGTGAGGTGATGCGCAGCAAGGCGAGACTCCTGGTCGGTGAGATAATGGCGGGTATGACGGATTAAGTTGAAACGGAGAGAAATACTATGGCGCAGGGTACTGATGATCGTCGTGAGTTTGTACAGTTTGCCTTGAAAGAGGGCGTACTGCGTTTTGGTAGTTTTGTGACAAAGTCCGGTCGAACAAGCCCATATTTCTTTAATGCGGGTCTTTTTAACACGGGTGCGTCAGTCGGCAAGCTTGCGCAATTTTATGCGCAGGCACTGATAGATTCCAAGTTGCCGTTCGATATGTTGTTCGGGCCTGCTTACAAGGGGATCCCGCTCGCGACGGCGACTTCGGTCGCGCTCGCTTCCCATGCTGAATTAACAGGCCGCGACGTGCCTTTCGCCTACAACCGCAAAGAGGCCAAGGATCACGGTGAGGGCGGGGTGCTGGTCGGCGCGCCTCTCAAGGGCAAGGTTGTCATCATCGATGATGTGATCACGGCCGGTACCTCGGTGAAAGAGTCGGTCGAAATCATTCGCGCCGCGGGTGCAGAACCCTGTGCAGTGTTGATTGCAATGGACCGGATGGAGCGCGCAGGCCCTGATGGCGCGCTATCCCCTCATTCAGCGGTTCAGGAAGTCCAGCAGCGTTATGGATTGCCCGTGGTCAGCATTGCGTCTCTGACGGATATTCTCGCGCTGCTTGAGCACAATGCCGAGTTTGCTCAATACCGTGAGTCAGTGCTCGCATATCGAGCGCGTTACGGTATCTAACGTGAGGGCATATGTCGCCACGGCGCCTGACTTAACCTTCCAGCTTGGCCTTCAGTAGATCATTGACCTGCTGAGGGTTGGCTTTACCCTTTGCCGCTTTCATAATCTGGCCGACGAGCGAATTGAATGCTTTTTGTTTGCCGGCACGATATTCCGCCACGATGGCAGGGTTGTCCGCGATCACGGCATCCACCATCGCTGCGATGGCTCCAGTGTCACTGATTTGAGTCAGCCCCTTCGCTTGAATAATGGCATCGGGATTGCCGTCATGCTCGCCCGCCCACATGGCGGCGAAAACGTCCCGGGCAATTTTGTTGGAAACGGTGCCGTCAATAATACGTGTCAAAAGTGCCCCGAGCGCAGCTGCCGATACGGGGCATTGAGTGATGTCTTTTTCTTCACGATTGAGTGTGGCGGAGACTTCACCCATGATCCAGTTCGCGGCAAGTTTGGCTTGACCTGCAGGTAGTGCGGCATTCACGCTTTCAAAATAACCTGCGAGCTCGCGGCTGCTGGACAGTTGAGCGGCATCTACGGGCGCCAAACCGAAATCTGAAACAAACCTTGAGCGTAACGCCGCCGGCAACTCAGGCATGGTTTGACGCACGGATTCGATCCAGTCATGGGCAATCACGAGTGGTGGCAGATCGGGGTCTGGAAAGTAACGGTAGTCGTGCGCGTCTTCTTTGCTGCGCATGCTGCGTGTTTCATCGCGTTCGGAATCGTAGAGGCGAGTTTCCTGAACCACGCGGCCACCGTCTTCGATCAATTCGATCTGACGTCTGACTTCGTATTGAATCGCCCGCTCGAGAAACCTGAAGGAGTTGACGTTTTTGATTTCGCAACGGGTGCCGAATTCTTTTTGTCCGACAGGACGAACGGAAACGTTTGCGTCGACCCGGAATGAACCTTCTTGCATGTTGCCATCGCAAATGCCAAGCCACATGACGAGGCTGTGAAGCGCTTTTGCGTAGGCAACTGCTTCGGCGGCCGATCGCATTTCAGGTTCGGAGACAATTTCCAGAAGGGGGGTGCCCGCGCGGTTGAGATCGATCCCGGAGGAGGCCTCACCATGCGGACCGACAAAGTCGTCGTGCATGGATTTGCCAGCGTCTTCTTCGAGATGCGCCCGAGTCAGATTGACTGTTTTCTCTTGGTCACCGATGAAAAAACTGATTGATCCGCCTTGAACAACCGGGATTTCAAATTGACTGATTTGATAGTTTTTGGGTGAATCAGGATAAAAGTAATTTTTGCGGGCGAAGATCGACCGTGGAGCGATGGTGGCACCCACCGCCAGACCGAAGCGGATGGCGCGATCCACGGCGGCTTTGTTCATCACGGGAAGTGAGCCGGGGAGTGCCAAGTCCACTTCGTTGGCTTGCGTGTTGGGCAGAGCGCCATAGCGCGTGGAGCTGCCAGAAAAGATTTTGGTTTGAGTCGAGAGCTGGGTGTGTGTTTCCAGTCCGATCACGATTTCCCATGCCATTATGCTTGCCCCGCAACGCGTTGATGCCAGTCCGTGACTTGCTGATATTGGTGGGCAACCGCGAGCAGTCGCCCTTCTTCAAAATAGTTGCCGATGATCTGTAACCCGATGGGTAATGGTTTGCCAGAGGCACCTTTACCAAAACCGCAAGGGACGGACATGCCGGGCAAGCCCGCCAGATTAAGTCCAAGCGTGTAAATGTCAGCAAGCCAGTCTGCGGTTGGATCGTTTTGATTTTGATGGATGGGTTGTGCGACAGTTGGTGTCACAGGTCCCATGATGACATCGCAGTGCTGGGTGAGTGCTGCTTGAAAATCATCGACGATCATGCGGCGTAAACGCTGGGCTTGCAGGTAATACGCGTCGTAGTAACCATGCGAGAGAACATACGTCCCGATCAGGATGCGACGTTTGACCTCCGCACCGAATCCCTCGGCGCGTGAGCGTGCGGTCATGTCGGCCAGATCCGAATAGGAGTCGCTGCGGTGCCCGTAGCGTACGCCATCGTAGCGGGACAGGTTGCTCGATGCTTCGGCCGGCGCAATGACGTAGTAAGCCGGGATGGACAAGTTGGTTCGCGGCAAAGAAATATCCACACGTTGCGCGCCAAGCTTTTCGAATTGCTTCAAGGCGGCTTCGATCGCAAGGGCGACGTCGCTGGAAAGTCCCTCACCAAAAAATTCTTTGGGTACGCCGATGCGCAAGCCCTTTAGAGGCTGAGCAATATCGCTGCTGAAGTTCGCGGTGGCGCTGTTGAATTCGGCACGAATGCGCCCAGGTGCGTTGGGGACGCCTTTGCAATGTTCCGCACTGGTGGAGTCTTTATTGTCGAAGCCGCTCATGACATCGAGCAAATCCACGAGGTCCAGGGCGCTTGCGGCGATCGGTCCCGCTTGATCGAGACTGGAGCCGTAGGCGATCATTCCATAGCGCGATACTGCGCCATACGTGGGTTTGATGCCGCTCACTCCGCACAAGGCGGCAGGCTGCCGGACAGAGCCGCCTGTATCAGTGCCAGTTGCCGCGATGACAAGCTTGGCTGCCACGGCGGCTGCCGACGCACCTGAAGAGCCGCCCGGAACCGCGGTCGTGTCCCAAGGGTTGTGCGTGGGTCCAAAGGCCGAATGTTTATTTCCCGAACCCATCGCGAACTCGTCGCAGTTGAGTTTGCCAAGGGTGACGCAACCCGCGGCGCGAAGCTGATGGACGACGGTTGCGTCAAACGGGCTGGTGTAATGCTTGAGCATGTTACTGCCAGCAGTGCTGCGCCAGCCCTGCGTCACAAAGACATCCTTGTGTGCGATAGGAAGTCCAGTCAGAATGTTGCCGCGACCTGCTGCCAGCATCGCATCCGCCTCGCGGGCTTGCGCCAGCGTCAAGTCCGCGTCAACATGGACAAATGCGTTCAGCTCCGCTTTTGCCTCAATTTGTCTTAGGCAATCCTGGGCAAGTTCGGTCGCACTGAGCTCTCGCTTGGCCAGTGCTTGACTCAGGGATGTGATGGTGGGGTGGAGCTTAAGTGCGTTCGACATCTTATTCAATGACCTTTGGAACCAGGAACAAGCCTTTGGAGGCGCCGGGGGCGTTTGCCATCAGTGCCTCGCGCCTTTCGGTCGACGAGACTTCTGTGACAACGTCCTCCCGCAGGCGAAGATGGATATCGGTCACAGAGGCCAGGGGGTGTGCCAAAGGCTCTATACCAGTGGTGTCGACGGACTGGAGCGTTTCGATGATGCCAAGGATTTTATTGAGGTCAGTCTGAGCCTGATCCTGCTGTTCCGGGGTCAGATGGAGCCTTGCCAGGCGTGCAATTCGGGCAACTTCTTGGTCTGTGAGAGCCATAAGACTTGTTTAATCCAATGAGGGAGTCTGCCCGTGACTTCCCGGGCTTGACGAGAGCAAATCTTGCCGTTGTTATTGAATTATAAGTTATGATAGAGGGCTATTCGCAGCATCTTGCGTGCGTCAATTTTCCCTTTGGCTGGGTTCTCATGTTCGGATTCCTGCGCAGTTATTTCTCTAGTGACATGGCGATCGATCTCGGTACCGCCAACACACTTATTTACGTCCGAGGCAAAGGAATCGTTCTTGACGAGCCTTCCGTTGTCGCGATTCGCCACGACGGTGGTCCCGGAGGTAAAAAAATTATTCAGGCGGTTGGTCGCGAAGCCAAGCAAATGCTGGGTCGTGTACCAGGCAACATCGAGGCGATTCGCCCGATGAAAGATGGTGTGATCGCCGACTTTACCGTGACCGAGCAAATGCTCAAACAGTTCATTCGCATGGTCCACCCCCGAAACATGCTGGCCCCAAGCCCGCGAATCATCGTGTGCGTTCCCTGCGGTTCGACCCAGGTTGAGCGTCGCGCGATCCGCGAATCGGCGCTGGGCGCGGGTGCGAGCCGTGTCTATCTGATCGAGGAGCCGATGGCCGCTGCGATTGGCGCGGGTTTGAACGTCTCCGACGCGAGCGGCTCGATGGTGGTCGATATCGGCGGCGGCACCACCGAGGTGGCCGTCATTTCCCTGGGCGGTATGGTTTACAAGGGTTCAGTGCGCGTGGGCGGTGACAAGTTTGACGAGGCGATCGTCAACTACATCCGTCGCAATTACGGCATGCTGATTGGCGAACCTACTGCGGAGCTGATCAAAAAAGAAATCGGTTCGGCATTCCCGGGTTCGGAAGTGCGTGAGATCGAAGTGAAAGGTCGTAATCTGGCCGAGGGTGTGCCCCGCAGTTTTACGGTCTCTTCCAACGAAATCTTGGAGTCATTGACGGATCCGCTCAATCAGATCGTTTCTGCTGTCAAGATCGCCCTGGAAAATACACCTCCAGAGCTAGGCGCCGATATCACCGACAAGGGCATTGCCTTGACAGGCGGTGGCGCATTGTTGCGAGATCTCGATCGCTTGCTGCAAGAGGAGACCGGTTTGCCAGTGATCGTTGCCGAGGATCCTTTAACGTGCGTCGTGCGTGGTTGTGGCGATGCGCTTGAGCATCTTGAAAAGTTAGGCGCAATCTTCATTAACGACTAATCCGCCTGGCCTTTTTGAGGTTCGGGTGGCTTGGTACTGAGCTCAGATGCAACGACACGTCACCCTTCGTCTTTTTCGGCGCGGCCCTGCCGCCGAAGTCATCCTGACCTTTTTGGTTTTGTTCTCTATTGTCCTGCTTTTCACGGATGCGACATGGAGCAAAACAAATCCTGTCCGCCAGGCAATCGCGACAACGCTTTATCCTTTTCAGCGTGCGGTTTTGTTTCCCCGTGACATGTTGACGATGTTCAACGAGTGGATCAACGCCGCAGCACTGATTAAGTCCGAAAACGAAGCTCTTCAGCGCCAGAGGATCGCACTGGCTCAGGTATCCGCAAACGCTGCACTGCTCTCCGCTGAAAATACCCAGCTCCGCCGATTGTTGGGGGTGCTTGAAACGGCAGTCGACCGGCCCACCGTGGTCGTTGAGGTTCTGTACGAGCCTGTCAATGCTTTTACCAGACGGATTGTTTTCAACAAGGGAAGCCGAGCGGGTATCGCCCAGGGCATGCCGGTCATCGACGAAAGCGGAGTCGTCGGGCAGATCACGCGTGTGACGCCGATGACCTCTGAGGCGGCGATGCTGACTGACGAGATTGTTTCTATCCCAGTGCAAGTGTTACGTAACGGTCTGAGGCTGATTGCTTTTGGCTCGAGCTCACCCGGCAAGGTTGAGGTTCGCTACTTTTCCTCTGACGCAGACATACGCGAAGGGGATCAACTGGTGACGAGCGGAGTCGGCGGCGTGTTTCCTGCAGGGCTCGCAGTCGGCCAGATTGACCATGTCGAACGTAACCCCGCCTCGGGTTTTGCGCGCGCAGAGGCAAAACCCGCTTCTCATCCGGAACGTTATCGGCATTTCCTGGTCTTACAAGTACCGGTTGGCGATGGCTTGACGTCTTTGCCTACAGCGGCTGCCACATCATCGACGGAGCTTGCAGGTGCGACAGACAAGACCAAGTAAAAGACCACCCATGCCAATGGCTCACGCCGTCGGCCCCGAGTCCGTCGAGGCCACGATGGGTGCTGGCTATGTTTGGGCGACGATGCTTCTGGTGTGGGTGCTTTCCCTGCTGCCCTGGAGAGTCTGGCATGCGGCACCGGATTTGTTGCTGCTAGTGATCACATTCTGGTCACTCCGGGATTCCCGTCACGTGGGGATGGTGGTCGCGTTCTTTTTCGGTCTGACGCTCGATGTTCATGATGTCGGGCCGCTCGGTTTGCAAGCACTCATGTTCACCTTGACCGTTTATGGTGCACAGGCCATGCAGCGTCGTGTCTTGCGCTTCAATCTGGTTCAGCAGGGCATCCACTTGTTACCGGTTTTTGTTGGCGCAAAACTGGTCATGGTGTTGATTGGTGCTTTTTTGGTTAGTGCATGGCCAGGTTGGTCTTGGCTATTGAGCGCGCTTTTGACGGCGGCGCTCTGGCCACTGGTGAGTTGGTTGCTCCTTCTGCCTCAGCATCGACTGGATGATGCCGAAGGCGGTTCAGCTTGAGTCCGACTGAATATGTTTGATTTCAAGCAAACAGACCAGCATCAAAAGCGGCGCTTCATGTTGCGCGCGATCGTTGCGGGCGTTTTTGCAATTGCGTGCTTCGGTTTGCTGGGCTGGCGTTTCTGGGTGTTGCAAGTGGAGCGGCATGAAAGCCTGGCTGCTCGCGCAGAAAACAATCGTATCGCCGTGTTGCCGATTCCACCTCGCCGTGGCGATATTGTGGATCGCAACGGTGAAGTATTGGCGCGTAATTATCTAAGCTTCACACTCGAGGTTGTTCCCGGGCGCGCAGGCAATATCGACGATATGCTGAGCCGATTGACCCCTATTGTGTATGTCAGCAGCGCGGATCAACGTCGTTTCAAGCGCAGAGTCAATGAATCCGGGCGTTATGCCAGCATCGTTTTGCGCAACAACCTCAACGAGACCGAAGCCGCCTGGTTTTCGGCGCATTCTCTGCGCTTTCCCGGTGTCGAGCTCCGCGCACGTTGGGTACGTGAATATCCTCAAGGTAAAGTCGCAGGTCATGTTGTCGGGTATGTCGGTCGGATTGCAGAGTCTGATGTCGCCATGCTTGAAGATCAGGGCGAACTTGGTAACTACCGCGGCACGGACATCATCGGCAAAAAAGGCATCGAAAAAACGTATGAGTCAGTTTTACACGGTAAGACTGGATTCGAGGAAGTTGAGGTCACGGCTCGCGGCAAACCTGTTCGACGCTTGCGTAAGTTGGATCCCATACCTGGTTCCAATCTCGTGTTGTCGCTGGACCTCGAGCTGCAGCGTATCGCTGAAGAGGCCTTCAAAGATTATCGAGGTGCTTTAGTCGCGATCGAGCCTGCGACGGGTGATGTTTTAGCGTTTGTTTCACAACCCTCCTACGATCCCAATTTGTTTATTGACGGGATCGATGTGGAAAGTTGGCGTCGTCTGAACGAATCACCTGACCATCCGCTGATCAACCGTCCTGTCTACGGGACCTATCCGATAGGCTCCACATACAAACCTTTCGTCGCGCTGGCGGCGCTTGAACTGAACAAACGGCGTGCCACGGATCGGATCAATGATCCTGGCTATTTTGAGTTTGGCGGGCAACGTTTCCGAAATGCGGGTTCGGCATATTTTGGTTCGATTGATATGCACCAGGCGTTGGTGGTTTCCTCGGATACTTATTTTTATTCGCTTGCGCCTGAAATTGGTGTCAATGCGCTGCATGATTTCATGAAGCCTTTTGGGTTTGGCCAGATCACTGGCATCGATATTGAGGGTGAACGAAAGGGTGTGCTGCCTTCGACGGAGTGGAAACGTAACGCGTATAAAAAGCGAGAGCAACAACGCTGGTATGCAGGCGAGACAATTTCTGTGGCCGTGGGACAAGGTTATAACGCCTTCACCTTGATGCAACTTGCCCAGGCGACTGCGGTGTTGGCGAACGACGGGACATACATGCGCCCTCACTTGGTGCGTGCGATTAAAAATCCAACCTCTGGTGAGGAACGGCTGAACGTGGCCGAGGCTTCACACCGCATTCCACTCAAGTCTGAAAATATTCAGGCCGTCAAGCGCGCCCTGGCTGATGTGACTGTTACGGGTACCGCCCGTCAAGCCTTTGTGGGGGCGCCTTATCAGACTGCTGGTAAAACAGGAACCGCGCAAGTTTACAGTTTGAAGGGTGGTAAGTATCAAAGTAATGCGATTGATGAACGCTTGCGTGATCATGCGTTGTTCATGGCTTTCGCGCCCGTGAAGGATCCCAAGATCGCGATTGCGGTCTTGGTCGAAAATGCAGGCTGGGGTGGCAGCGTTGCCGCACCGATTGCACGCAAAGTTTTCGATGAGTGGTTACTGCGCAATCCTAAGGGAGGCGCAGCGGCGAAATGAAACTGCTCTTCAAAATTTTTCTGCGCAGTGTGACTGCTTTTGACTGGCCCCTGATGATCGTCTTGTTGCTTTTGGGGGCGACTGGCTTGTTGGTGATGCACTCTGCTGTGGGCGGAACAGACTGGCGTTATGCAGATCACTTGCGCAACTTGTTGATCGGCTTGGGCGTGATGTGGGTAGTGGCTATGGTGCCCTTTCCCTATATTTTGAAATTAGCCGTCCCTTTTTATGTATTGGGTGTGGTGCTGTTGTTGGGCGTCGAGTTTTTCGGCTCCACGAGCAAGGGTGCGACCCGTTGGTTAAATCTGGGTTTCATTCGGATCCAGCCCTCTGAAATGCTCAAGATCGCAGTCCCTCTAATGCTGGCTTGGTACTTTCACAAGCGTGAAAGTACGTTGAAGTTTTACGATTTTTTTGTTGCGGGCGCACTGCTTGTCGTTCCGTTTATGTTGATCGTCAAACAGCCAGACCTGGGTACGGCACTATTGGTATTTGGAGCCGGTTTCTGTGTGATTTACTTCGCCGGCCTGTCCTTCAAACTGCTCATTCCAATCTTGATTGCCGCAATCGTCGGTATCGGCGGCATCATTGCCTATCAGGAAGACCTTTGCAAGGAGGGGACTGACTGGGTCGTCCTGCACGATTATCAGAAACATCGTGTGTGTACCTTGCTTGATCCGAACAATGATCCATTGGGCAAGGGTTTCCATACGATTCAGTCAACGATCGCGGTAGGATCAGGGGGCGTGTACGGAAAGGGATATATGAGTGGTACGCAGACGCATCTGGACTTTATTCCGGAGCGTACAACCGATTTTATTTTTGCGGTGTTCGCCGAGGAGTTTGGCCTCTATGGCGGCGTCACGCTATTGATTTTGTACTTGTTGTTAGTCTTCAGAGGTCTTGCCATCGCTATTCGCGCACCGACTCACGCGAGTCGATTATTGGCTGGCGCACTGACCATGGTGTTATTCGTATATGTGTTCGTCAACATTGGCATGGTAACGGGTATCTTGCCTGTTGTCGGGGTGCCACTGCCGCTGCTGAGTTATGGTGGAACGGCATTGCTGACGATCGGTATTGCTTGCGGGATCCTGATGAGTATCAGTCACTACATCCCTGGAAACGAGTCTTGATGCTGTGGATTTGCGCGACTTACTTGAGATTTCACAAAAGCTGATCTGTGCGAAGGCCCATAATCAGTTTTCGAACGGGTGCCGGCAAGCCTAGTTTTTCGATTTCTTCATAACGAATCCAGCACCGATCGACTTCTGTTTGAGCGTTGATCAAAATGCTGTCAGTCGACACGTGAGCCAGGAGCGGGGCAATCGTCAGCCGATAATGTGTAAACACATGCAGAAAGGGTGCGAGTGTCTGTATTTGTCGAACTTTGAGGCCTAATTTTTCGCAGACTTGAGTGGGTGTTTGGGTGACTTCGAATTCTGGCAGACTCCACAAGCCACCCCAGATGCCGGTATTGGGTCGCTGCTCCAGCAAGAGGTGGTCGTCCCGAAACGCCACTAGCATTCCAGTGGAGCGTTCTGGCAGAACTTTTCGCTGACGTGGCCACGGAAGTTCTTCCGTGCGACCCGTGTTGAATGCCATACATCCTTTGGAAAGCGGGCATTCAATACATCTCGGACGACTGCGGGTGCAGAGTGTGGCGCCGAGATCCATTTGACCCTGGGTATAGCGCGCCATTGCCTCCGGATCTTTTTCGCATGTTTTTAACGTGGGGAGTTCATCACGGGCAAGTTGCCAAAGTCGTACTTCAGTGGCCCGCTGGGTGGGATCACCCTCGACGGCAAAGTATCTTGCAAAAACACGCTTGACGTTGCCGTCCAGTATCGCCGCACGTTCACCGTAGCAAAAGGCAGCGATCGCGGCCGCCGTTGAAGGTCCTATGCCTGGCAAAGTGGCAAGTCCTGCGGCATCGGTAGGAAAGTGCCCATTCCAATCGGTCATGATGCGCTGCGCGCAGGCGTGCAAATTGCGTGCGCGCGCATAGTATCCCAAGCCCGCCCACTGAGCCATGACGGCTTCATGAGTTGCTTGCGCGAGGCGGGCGACATCGGGAAAGTGACTCAAAAACCGCTGATAGTATTCGATCACTGCGCTGACTTGTGTTTGTTGCAGCATGATCTCCGAGAGCCAGACTCGGTAGGGATCTCGTGTGTTCTGCCAAGGCAGGTCGTGTCGGCCATGGGTGCGTTGCCAGGCGATTATTTTATTGGCGAGTTTCATCGCACCGACCGTGAAGAGTTAAAAGCGAGTGTTGCGTTGTACAGACCATCTGGCCGAGAGCGCGCCCAGAGCGGCTACAAGCAGCACGCAGGCAACAAGAACAGGCGTGGATGGCAGACTCAGAGCGAACTCCGCGTCATAGGTACGGGCGAGCGAGGCGAGCGCATCGTTCAAAGGTGTCAGCGTCAAGCGGGCGATGCCCAGGCTGATGAGCGCCGCCAAGCTGCAGGTGAGTGCGCCCAGATAAAGGAATGGTCTCCGGACAAATGATTCGGTTGCTCCAACCAGCCGTGCCACTCCAATTTCTTCGCGTTGGGACAAGGCCTGCATCCGGACAGTATTAAACACCGTTGCCAGCACAACTAACATCACGCTGAGTGCCAACAAAATGAGTCCCACCTTGCCAAAACGAAGAAGTGCTTCGAGACGTTGTACCCAGGCGCTGTCGAGTTGAACCAGATCAACGCCTGGCCATTTTCTCAATGTGTTGGCGAGCTGGTCAGCGCGCTTGGCCAGGTCATCTCCCGGGGCAAGCTCTACGACGATCGCGTCAGGAAGCGGATTCACCGGAAGTACTTTGAGTGCCTGCTCCCATGCTGGATTCGCACGAAGCTCTTCTAATGCCCGCTGTTTGGGGATGACGCGGACCTTGACGGTTTGCTCTGCATATTCTTCACGAACCTGGCGGGCGAGTTTGTCGGCAGTCCCGGCCGCGGCATCTGTTTTGAGAAAAATAGTGAGCTCGGGAGTCACCGAGACTTGCTTGGCAACTGGCTCAATCGACGTCAGCAAAGAGGCACCCAGCAGAGGGAGTGCCAATGCCAGAGCGATCACCAGTAGATTGGTCAGTGAGGAAATCGGTTGTGAAAGAAGCCTTCTGACCGTCACGGTTAAGGCGTAGCGATGTTGTCGGAGCAGACTTTTCATCTCGAGGCTCCGCCAATGTGTGGTTCGATATGACCTGATTCCGCATGTTGCACCGGCTCAGTATGGGCAGGTCGTCTGTTTGCGGAGTCTGCAAACTTGCCGGGCTCGATTTTGAATGCTCGCGTGGCGTATTCGGCCATCAGATCATCATCATGCGAGGCGATCAGTGTGGTGACGCCTACACGATTGAAGTCCTTGAATACGGACATGATGCGACGGGCAGTGTCTTTGTCCAGGCTTGCGGTGGGCTCGTCTGCGATCAGGATGGCAGGGCGGTTCACGATGGCGCGGGCGATGGCCAGGCGTTGTTGCTCGCCTCCGGACAGTTCGATCGGAGGGGTATTTTCTTTGTTGTTCAGTCCGACTTTGTCGAGCGCGGCCCGGGCGCGCGCCCGGGCAACGTCATTTGGCAGGCCTGTCACGGTGAGAGGTAAAAGGACATTTTCGATCGCGCTTCGGTCGTAAAGAAGGTGCGTGTCTTGCAATATGACGCCCACCGATCGTCTCAGGTAAGGTCTTGCTCGGGCAGAGAGCTGTTCGAGCCGCTGTCCATTGACCTGAATCGAACCGCGGCTGGGGGCTTCTAACCCGCCAATCAGTTTGAGCAGCGTGGATTTGCCTGCGCCGGAAGGTCCCGCCACGTAAACAAACTCACCAGCGGCGACGCGAAAGGTAATATCGGCCAAGATATTGCGTCCTTGGCCATAAGATTTGAATACGTGCTGGAATTCGATCATGTTGTCACATAGGTTATTCCCTAATAATAACCCTGCTCACTCACAATTTAATAAGCATATGACAGAGGAATTATTGACGGCGAGGGATTTCCCCCATACAGTCCGGGTGTGGGTAAGGCTACCATTGGTGCCTTGCACAACTAGACCTGCGGCTTGCCCGAATGGCTGCCGTACCCTTTAGTATTTCGGAGATCGAGTAATGAAATTCTTGAAACTAGCAGTAGTCGGCGCAGCGATGCTCGCGGCCAACACCGTCGCGCAGGCAGGTCCAACGTTCGATAACGTCAAAAAGAAAGGCTTCGTCCAGTGCGGCACGAACACAGGTTTGGCTGGTTTTTCGGCGCCTGACAGCAAAGGTGTCTGGTCAGGTCTGGACATCGATATGTGCCGCGCCATCGCCGCCGTCATGTTTGGCGATGCCTCGAAAGTCAAATTCACACCTTTGACCGCTCAGCAACGCTTTACCGCATTGCAGTCCGGTGAAATCGACGTGCTGACCCGTAACACGACTCAGACAATGACGCGCGATACCTCGCTCGGTTTGTTGGGTGCTGGCGTCAACTTTTACGACAGCCAGGGTTTGATGGTTCGCAAGGACTTGAACATCAAGAGCGCCAAAGAATTGAACGGCGCCACGATCTGCGTTCAGCCCGGCACAACCACTGAACTCAACCTGGCTGACTGGTTCCGCGCTAACAATCTGACCTTCAAGCCCGTCGTGATCGAAAAGGTTGATGAAGTTGTTCGCGCCTATGATTCCGGTCGCTGCGATGCATATACGACTGACAAGTCGGGACTGGCTTCGTCACGTACGACACTGAAAAATCCAGACAACAACATCATCCTGCCTGAAAACTTGTCCAAGGAGCCACTCGGCCCACAGGTTCGTCAAGGTGACGAACAGTGGCTGAACGTTGTCCGCTGGGCACTCTATGCAATGCTTGAGGCGGAAGAGTACGGCATCACTTCCAAGAACGTCGATGAAATGCTCAAGAGCACGAATCCAAACGTTCAGCGTATTTTGGGCGTGACACCTGGCATGGGTAAAAACCTGGGTGTGTCAGAAAAGTGGGCCTACGACATCATCAAGCAAGTCGGTAACTACGGCGAGAGCTTTGATCGCAACATCGGTCCCAACACTCCACTCAAGCTTGAGCGTGGTCTCAATGCCCAGTGGACCAAAGGCGGCCTGATGTACGCCTGGCCCATCCGTTAATCTCACTTGATACATAGGGGCGACCGCGTTGCGGTCGCCCTAAGTTATGACGAAGCCTAAAGAATCACCTCTAGCACCCCCTGCTCGAAGACGCTTGTCTTGGAATGATCCAGGCACGCGCTCGATCATTTATCAAATTCTTGCATTGCTCGCCGTAGGTGGAGCAGTCTGGTTTTTGGTTCACAACACATTGAGTAACTTGTCGGCGCGCAATATCTCGACAGGTTTCGATTTTCTAAGCAAAGAAGCTGGTTTCGCCATTGGCGAAACACCAATTGCTTATAGTCCAGCGAGTACTTACGGCCGGGCGATCACGGTCGGTTTGCTCAACACACTGCGGGTTGCCTTGATTGGCATCGTTCTTGCGACTTTACTCGGTACATTGATCGGTATCGCCCGGCTGTCGAGCAACTGGCTGATCCGCAAGATTTCAAGCATTTACGTTGAAGTGATGCGCAACGTCCCGTTGCTGCTCCAGTTGTTTTTCTGGTACGCCATCATTTCAGAAACGCTACCCGGTCCCCGCCAGGCGCTGCATCCCTTGCCAGGGGTGTTCGTCTCGAATCGCGGGGTACAGATGCCAACTGTTCACGGTGACGGATTGCTGTGGTTGTTGGTGGGTTTTCTGGTCGCCGTGATCCTCTCGATCATCATGGCTAAATGGGCGCGTAAAAATCAGGAAAAGACTGGTCAGATTTTCCCCACGGGAAGATGGTCAATGTTGTTGCTCTTGGTGTTACCTGTCGTGATGTGGTTCTTCAGTGGAACTTCCATGACGCTGGATGTGCCAGAGCTCAAGGGGTTTAACTTTGCCGGTGGAATGACGCTTTCTCCCGAGTTCGCCGCGCTGCTGATTGGCCTAGTGATTTACACCGCTGCCTTTATTGCAGAGGTTGTGCGTTCTGGTATTCAGTCGGTCAATCGCGGTCAATGGGAGGCGGCCGAGGCCCTTGGGCTCAAGCGCGGTCAAGTGTTGCGTTTGATCGTATTGCCGCAGGCCTTGCGTGTGATCATCCCTCCGATGACAAGCCAGTATTTGAACATCACTAAAAATAGTTCGCTGGCGGTGGCCATTGGCTACCCGGACATCGTCTCTGTGATCAATACGACCCTCAACCAAACGGGGCAGGCGATTGAGGGCATCATGATGATCATGGCGGCTTATCTGACGGTGAGCTTGTCGATTTCTGTTTTCATGAACTGGTACAACAAACGCATTGCGTTGGTGGAGCGTTGAAATGACTACACCAACTACCGCAGTTTCAACTGAGAAAGCGCCCGCAAGCGCCGTTGGCGTGTTCGCATGGATACGTTCGCAGCTTTTTTCATCGCCGATCAACAGCTTGCTGACGATTCTTTCGGTGTGGTTATTGCTTGCAACCGTCCCTGCAATGGTGGACTGGTTTTTAATCAATGCGAATGCCACCGCCTCCACGGCCGATGAGTGCCGCAAGTCGACAGGTGCTTGCTGGGCCATGATTGTCGAAAAACATCGCCTGATTTTGTTTGGCTTGTACCCCTATGACGAGCAGTGGCGCCCTTTGATCGCGACAGGCATTTTGGTTGCTTCGATCATCCTGAGCGGCTGGAGAAAGCTTTGGAACATGTGGCTGCTCGCTCTATGGACTGTTTCGCTCGCCGCGGTGGCGGTGTTGATGTGGGGAGGCGTTTTCGGCCTGACATATGTTGAAAACAGTCAGTGGGGCGGCTTGCCATTGACACTCATCCTGTCGACATTTGGTATTGCGCTGGCCTTTCCATTGGGTATCGTGTTGGCGCTCGGGCGTCGATCCAACATGCCGGCGATCAAGTCGATTTGCGTGGTGTACATCGAGCTTGTGCGCGGTGTGCCGCTGATCAGCTTATTGTTCATGTCCGCGGTCATGTTGCCGTTGTTTCTACCTGAGGGGATGAACATCGACAAATTGCTGCGCGCCCAGATCGCAATCATTTTATTTGCGGCAGCCTACATGGCTGAAACCATTCGCGGTGGATTGCAGGCCATTCCCAAAGGTCAGTTCGAGGGGGCGGATTCGCTAGGCCTGAGTTACTGGCAGCAGATGCGACTGATTGTTTTGCCACAGGCCCTGAAAATAGTGATCCCTCCTTTGGTGGGTCTGTTCATTGCCTTGTTCAAAGACACCTCGCTGGTCGTCATTATCGGTATTTTTGATCTGACGCAGGCGGCGAAAGTCGCGCTGACTGATCAAGCGTGGCGTGGTTTCAGCGTCGAAGTCTATATCTTTATTTCCGCGATTTACTTCGTATTTTGTTACTCGATGTCCAAGTACAGCCAGTCTCTTGAAAAACGGCTGTCAACGGGACATGAGCGTTAGGGGCCAAGCGCCACACTCTGGGCGCGCCCGATCTCTGGAGAACATGTATGGCTGACGCCATCATTCGCATGAAAGACGTTAACAAGTGGTACGGTAAATTCCACGTGTTGCGCAATATCAATCTTGATGTGGCTCAGGGTGAGCGAATCGTCGTGTGCGGACCTTCCGGCTCCGGCAAGTCCACTCTGATTCGTTGTATCAACCGGCTCGAAGAGCATCAGAAAGGTCAGATTATCGTTGACGGTACTGAAATCACGAATGATTTGCGGGATGTCGAAGCGATTCGCCGTGAAGTCGGCATGGTATTTCAGCACTTTAATTTGTTTCCTCATCTGACTGTGTTGGAAAACCTCACAATTGGTCCGATCTGGGTCCTTAAAACACCCAAGGCCGAAGCAGAGGCCCGCGCGATGAAATACCTGGAGCGTGTCCGCATCAGCGAGCAAGCGCTCAAGTTTCCGGGCCAATTGTCTGGCGGACAGCAGCAGCGCGTGGCCATTGCGCGCTCCCTGTGCATGGATCCAAAAATCATGCTGTTTGATGAGCCCACCTCTGCCCTTGATCCTGAAATGGTGAAAGAGGTGCTGGATGTCATGATCGGACTCGCCGAAGAGTCTGGCATGACGATGTTATGCGTCACGCACGAAATGGGCTTTGCGCGTAAAGTCGCCGATCGCGTGATTTTCATGGATCGAGGTGAGATCATTGAGCAGAATACGCCCGATGCGTTTTTTGATGATCCTCAGAACGAACGAACCAAGCTCTTTCTTAGTCAAATTCTTCATTGAGTCTTCGATCATGCAGACAGTACGCAGCAAGCTTCGCAGGATTTCATTGCTCGCGCTTTGTCTGAGCGCTGTGACTGTTTCTTGGACGTCTCATGCACAAACTGCAGGCGACTGGCCGACTAAACCTATCCGTTTCGTGGTGCCATATCCCCCCGGCGGACCGCTAGACACGATTGCGCGCGTGCTTGCAGAGCAGGTCAAGCCCGCACTCGGTCAACCAGTGATTGTTGAAAACCGCCCCGGAGCGGGCGGAAATATCGGCGCGGATCTCATCGCCAAAGCCCAGCCCGATGGCTACTCTCTCGTGATGGGTGCTGTGGCCACACATGCGATCAATCCTGCGCTTTACAGCAAAATCCCTTACGACGCCGTGCGTGACTTTGCGCCGGTGGCCCTCGTGGCCTCTGTGCCCAACGTACTGATCGTCAACAAGGAATTTGCGGACAAGCACGGTATACGCACGATGCAGGATCTCGTGAAATACGC